>Ga0272441_10001110_pt1 | contig 57583 bp, 43 predicted proteins | sample SSMProp6N_FD_193582 | JGI IMG/M metagenome (GOLD analysis project Ga0272441, IMG submission 193582) | Marine sediment archaeal communities from Little Sippewissett salt marsh, Falmouth, MA, United States - SSM-Prop-6N | ecosystem: Environmental > Aquatic > Marine > Wetlands > Sediment ...
ATCGCCGGCGTAGATGAGGTCCGGCCGGCCATCGCTGTCGAAATCGTCGACGACGACGGCCCGTACGGCGTGGGTGACCGAGATGGACTGCCTCCGGAAGCGCCAGTGTTCGGGGAACTCGTTGACCCGGGCCGGGGCGGGGACGGGATCGTCGGCCTGCGCATCGGGCCTCTGGTAGTGCAGTTCAATGCGGCTGGCGTAGTTGTTAACCGCGATGAGGTCGGTCAGCCCGTCGCCGTTCACGTCCGCGCAGGTGATGGGGCCGGCCAGGCGGCCGATCTTGATCACTTCCAGACCGTCAAATCCGAAATAGCCGGCCAGGTCCTCATCTTGGGCCAAACCGACCCTGTCCGAAGCGCCGATGAGTAGCAGAAATGTGGCCGTGAGTAGCGAGCGGCGGGGCATGGGGGGCTCCTGCGGGATTGCCGCGGCTTCATTGCTGGCTCGGAAAGGACGATCCTATACTGAGCGGCAGATCTGAAGTCGGCTCCTGTGAGGGAAATATGAAGCGATCACGCGGGATTCGAGCCCTGCCGATTCATCTCGCACTGGCCTGCGGCGTGCTCGCCGTCGCCGCGCCCGGCGACGTGGTCACGCTCAAAAGCGGGGCCGTCGTCCGCGGCGACATTCTCAAGCGCAACGACAAGCGGGTCTGGGTGGACGTGGGTCCGGAGGTGCTCCAGTTCAGCGTGGATGACATCGAGACCATCGAGGTGGATGCGCCGGATGCCGACGTGGCGATCCAGGCCGATTCGCTCTTCCACACGGCCGACAACCCGCCCATTCTCAGCCCCAGGGAGCAGGCCAAGCGGGTCGGGCCGGCGGTGATCAAGGTCTCCACGCCCGGCGGGCTCGGTTCCGGGGTCATCATCAACGCCCGGGGACACGCCATTACCAACGCCCACGTCATCCAGGGCGAGACGTCGCTGCGGGCGACGGTCTGGCTGCCGCAATCGGACGGGGGACTGAAGCGGACCGTCATCGAGGACGTGCTCATCGTCGCCGTCAACAACCACCTCGATCTGGCCCTGCTGAAGATCAAGCATCCGGAGGGCGGAGCGTTCCTCTTCGCCCCGATCGAGGCCAGCGAAGGCATCGAGCTGGGCCAGGTGGTCTTCGCCATCGGCAATCCGTTGGGGCTGGAGCGAACGCTCAGCCAGGGTGTCATCTCCACCACGCAGCGCAGCTTCGACGGGCTGACGTACATTCAGACGGACACGGCGATCAACGAGGGCAACTCCGGCGGGCCGCTGTTCAACACCAAGGGCGAGGTGGTCGGCATCACCAACATGAAGCTCACCGCGTTCTTCGCCGAATCCCTGGGGTTCGCCATTCCCGCCCGGTACGTGCGGGATTTCATCCGAAACCGCGAGGCGTTCGCCTTCGACAAGGACAACCCCAACTCCGGACACAAGTATCACCCGCCGCCGCCACGCGCCCGCTTCGGGGTCGCCCCGCAGTTGGAGGACGGCGACGAAGAGAATGATTCAGCGGGCAAGGACTGAGGCCGGCGCGCCGATGGTCCGGCGCCGCAACAGATTCGTGCAGAGAAGCCTTACTCACAGCGAGGGACAACAACGTGATCAGCACTCCTTTGATGTTTTCGTTGGCGATCGCGCCCGCCCTGGCGACGATGGCGGCCCAGCCGCCTTCGATCGCCGAGCTCGCACCGGACAGCACCATTCTCATTGCCGGCATCGACAGCGCCGCGCTCACCATGGAGCGCCTGAAGCGCACGCCCATCTGGGACCTCTGGCAGTCCGAGCAGATGCTGGAGATGCGTGCAGAGTTCATGGGGAAAGTCGAGGAGGGACTCGATGAGATGCTCCAGGAACTCGGCCTCGAGCGGGAGGCGGTGCAGCCGCCGACCGGCCAGCTCGGGTTCGTGTTCTTTGTCGTCGAGGACGAGGAGATGGGCTTCCCGGGCCCCGGCTTCCTGATGGTGGCCGATTACGGCGAGAACGCCGACCAGACCGCCGAGCTATTCGAGGCGGCGATGAAGAAAGCCGAAGAAGAAGGCGACCTTCAGTACGAGGAGCGGGACGTGTCCGGCCGCACCGTCCGTTGCTTCGATCTCGCCGCAAGCGAGGAGCAGGCGCAAGAGGAAGGGGATTGGGAAGAGGAGGACGAAGATCTGCCGCCCGGGATGGAGGGCATGCCCGGGCCGGAGGAAATGATGATGGAGTTCCTCCAGAAGCTGTACTTTGTCCGCGAAGGCAGCGCCTTCCTGCTCTGCTCGAACATGGAGGCGCTGGAGGGGGCCTTCGAGGTCTGCGATGGCGCGGCCCACAACGGGCTGGGCCAGCGGGAGGACTTCCAGGCCGTCATGCGGCAGATCGGTGAGAACGACTTCTACGCGGCGCTACTGATGCGCGATCTGGGACCGCTCGTCGCCGCCAACGATCCCACGATGATGATGATGACGCTGGGGCCCATGCTCAGCGGGATCATCGGCGACATCAAGGGCTTCGGCATGGGCTACCGGCTGGATGGCCCGGTGGCGATGCTCGAGCAGACGGTCTCCGTTTACATGCCCAATGGCACGGCGGGGCTGACGGCTCTGCTGGACACGCAGACGCCGCGCGGCGAGCTGCCCGCCTTCGTGGGGCCCAACGCCCTCAGCTACACCGCGATGAACTTCGAGTTTGACGGCGTGCCGGCCCTCGTCGAGCGGGTCATGAGCATGCTGCCGTTCCTGAGCATGCCGCCCGGGCAGGCCGAGGCCGACGCCCCCACGCCGCAGGAGATGATCGCCCAGCTCTTCTCCTGCTTCGGCCGCAAGGTGCACGTGGTCCAGACGCTTGATCGCCCGATTGCCGTGGACAGCCTCAAGCAACTGGCGGCCATCGAGTGCGTCAAACCCGACGAGCTGGACAACTTCCTTTCGGCGATGGGTCCGGACATCGGCATGGAAGGGCGGGATTTTCTTGGCCGTCGCGTCTATACGATGGACACGGCCAACTTCGCGCAGATGGCGCCGATGCCGATCCAGCCGGGGATGGCCACGGCGGGGGAAACCTCCATGTCCATCGGCATCGGCGGCGCGCTGGCGTTCGTCGGCCCCACCAGCGCCGTCGAGCAGGCGCTGCGCACGGTGGCCGATCCGCAGAACGCCAGTCTGGGCGAAGAGGCCGCCTTCCAGCGGGCCTGCGCCGTGCTGCAGAACGACAAGGCCATCGCGTGGGGATATGCCGATGTCCTGGACGGCATGGAAGCCCAGATGGAGGTCGCCCGCCTCCAGATGGAGCAGTTGATGGAGGAGCTTCGGGCGGAGGATCCGGATATCGCCGCCGAGCTGGGCGATCTGAACATGTCCCAGATGGGTGCGGGGATGGAGCTTCTCCAGCAGATCGATTACGGGCTGCTCCGCCAGTACATCGGCCCCAGCGCCTGGGACGCCGTGGCCACGGAGGACGGCTTCCTCATCCGATCGTACACGCTGGCCGCCGAGGCCAAGTGACTCGGCGCCGCCTGGGTCTGGCCGAACGCCGGCGACGGAAGACACCAGCCCCGCATCCGGATGCGGGGCTTTTTCTGATGGTTTGGCGCGGCGTCGGCGGCCGGCCTACGTCCAGCCGAGGGAGAAGAACACGGTGGTGAAGAGCAGGTCGGCGATGATGACCGCGACGATGGTCTGCACCACGGTGTCGGTGGTGGCGCGTCCCACGCCGGCGGCGCCGCCCGTGACCTTCAGCCCGTTATGGCAGGCGACGGAGCTGAGGATCAGGCCGAAGACGCCGGCCTTGATCAGGCCGGTGAGGAAGTCGTTGACGACGAGCTGATTGATGGTGTTGCTCTTGTACAGCTCGTAGGGCACATCCAGGAATCCGACCGCCATGACCCCGCCGAAGAACACGGCCGTCAGGTCCCCGATCACCGTCAGCAGCAGGAGGCTGACGGTGGTGGCGAGGACGCGCGGGACGACGAGGAAGCGGATGGGGTTCAGGGCGTGGGCCTCCAGCGCCTCGATCTCCTCGCCCACGACCATGGTGCCGATCTCCGCGGCGATGGACGCCCCGGCGAAGCCGGTGAGGACGATGGCGGCGACCAGCGGCCCCAGCTCCCGGAACACCGCCACCCCGATGATGTTGGCGATCTTGTCCGTCTGGCCCCAGTCCGCCAGCGGCGGCTTCATCTGCAGGGCGAGAATGAAGCCCACGCAGCCGCATACCAGCATCACGATGCCGATGGACCGGATCCCCACGCGCACGATCTGGGTCACAATGGCGGTCCGGCCCAGTCGCACGTGGCGTGTACACAGGGCGCGCACCAGCCATCTCAGCACGTCGTGGATGAGATAGAACACGCCGCCGATGAGCGCGAACGTCTGATTCCACAATGCGCCCCAACCATCGAGGGCGCGAACGACGAGGCCGGGTTTCCGCGATTGGCTGGCTTCTGGCACGGCTGGCTGCCCGGGGGCGTGAGCGAAAGTTGCCCGGGACTATACCGCGCTGCGCTCCTCGCTGCGTCGCGGCCCGCGGCTCCCCGATGGCCGGGCCTCCGGCGGTACCGCGCCGCTCAGGCGACCAGCGCCTCCTCGGTGGTGCCGACGATCGTGAAGACCATGTCCAGGCGGGCGATCTCGAAAATGGACCGGACCCGGTTCTGCAGATCGCAGAGCACGAGCCGGCTGCCTTTCCGGCGGGCCAGTTGCATGGCCTCGACGAAGGTCGCCACGCCGGAGCTGTCCATGTACGGCACGTGAGCGAGGTTGATGATGAGTCGCGCCGGCCGACCGAGCAGCGCCTGGCTCAAGTACGTGCGCAGGGCCGGGGCTCGGCTCAAGTCGATCTCACCCTTCGGCGTGAGGATCGTCACGCCCTCGCGGTGCTCCTGCCCAACCTCGATTTCTTCCGCATTTGTCATGATCTTCTTCGCGTTCACCGGCGGGCGAGGCCCTCGTCGGCGGAACTGTCCTGGCCCTGGGCAGCCACCTGCTTGGTCATGGTGAGGCGCATGCCCCCGCCGGGGCGATGCTCGTAGGACACGTCGTCCATGATCTCCCGGATGATGTACACACCCAGGCCGCCGGGACGTATATCGTCCAGATCCCGAGGGCGAATTGTCTCCGGATCGACTTGTTTGGCCCGGTCTTCGATCACCACCTTGATCCCCGGCGGGTGCGTCTGCAGATCCCACACGCTCAGCCAGATCCGGCCGTCAGGGCGGCGCTCGTAGCCGTGATTGATGATATTGCATAGCGCCTCGTCGATGGCCAGGCTGATCTGGCCGCACTGGATCTCGTTGAAGCCCAGGCGCTGGGCGAGGTTGCCCACCATGGCCCGGGCCGCGGCCAGCAATCGCGGCTGGCTGTACATCTCCAGGGACAGGTCCGGAACCGGCGATAACTCAGTCATCGTCTTCCGCTCCGCCTGAGGCCTGTGGGGAGGGGGCGTCCGCTGGATCGGCCTCCAAGGCGCTGACCCAGCATTCGATGGCCTGGCGGCGCTGCTCCGGCGGGTCTTCCAGCCGATATCCATGCGTCTGCCCGGTAAGCCGCTGGAGGGCGTGGATCGCGACGAATCGGACCGCCGGGTCGTCGCAATCCAACTGCTCCACGATCGCTCTCAACGTCTGGGGTGAGGAATCACCGGCCCGGGCTGCCTGTTCGATGGCATAGATCCTGGCCGCCGGGTTGCCCGAATCGAAGCCTCCTTCCTCGGCGGGAGGGGCGCACGATCCGATCACCAGCACCGCTGCCGCGACAGGGCAGAGTCGGAAGAGCGTCATCATCGGCGAAAGGATAAGAGCTATCCTGCGGCGGAGACAGTACCGGCGGTGGTTTTTTGCCGTCCGGCCGCCGGGGGACGGTTTGTCCAGGCGCATCCTGCGGTCCGGGGCAGGTGGGTTTGGCGGCGTCTCGTCGGCAAACCGGAGTTGCACGCCGGTCCGACGATGGCCGTTACCGGCCTTTGGAGCAAGCAATGCGGCGCGATGCCCGGATCGTCCGGCGACTCGCCGCGACAGGCGCCGCCCTGCCGGCGGAATCGGCGTGCCGGGCGTGTCTTGACAACGGATGCCCACGGGCCATGATTCAGCGGTTTGCGGGTAGTTATCTGGACCGTCATCGGGGCGCCGAGGGCACCGGACCAAGGCGGACGCAGTGGTGGCAGAGCAAGTGGGCGGGATAGCGGAGACGCCGGGGACACCGTCGGTCTGGTATCGCCTGGCCCTCGGTCCCTGGCCCCTCTGCGCTGCACTGTTCCTGGTCTGCCTCTTTCTTTTCACCCGCAACAACGACTTTCACCATGCCTGTCACCCCGACGAATTGGGCAAGGCACGGCAGATCCTGGAAGGCGAGCACAACTTCAAACACCCGCTGCTCATGCTCACCACAACCGAGCTGGCGATGGTGGTCTTCGCGGTTGAACGGACGCCGCAGGCCGTGCTCCGCGTTGGCCGTTGTGTTTCCGCCTTTTGCGCGGCGCTGGCCGTGGCCGTCCTCGCGCTGACGGCGTTTCGTCTGCGCGGTTGGGCCGGCGCGGCCTGCGTGGGCGTGATGTGCGCCACCACGCCGTCGATCCTGCATCTGGCACACTTCATGAAGGAAGACACCATCCTCCTCGGTGCCCTCTCGCTCGTGCTGCTGGCGCTGACCGAAGATTGGAAGAGGCGATCTCCATGGTCGGCCGCATTCGTCGGCGCGACATGCGGTCTGGCCGCTTCGAGCAAGTACATCGGCTTCGTTGCCCTTGCGGCCGCGATCCCCCTGGTGCCGATTCGGCGCTCGCGGCCGGGCCGTCGGGCGAGGCTCAAGCGTCTCGCGCTGCTCACCGGGCTCTTCTGCGCGGTCTTTCTTGTCGCCAACTACCACATGATGGGCGATCTCGCCGGTTCATTGGCCGGCGTTTCCTATGAGGTCGGGCATGTCAAGATCGGGGGCACGGAGTTCGTGCTCCAGCGGCCGTACATGAAGTACGTCAATTACTTCGGTTCGCTGCCGGTGATGTTCTTCGTCGCGGTTGCGTTTCACGGCCTGTACATGCTCATCACAGCGCGGCGGAGAAGCGGGCCGGAATGGCTGATCACGCTGTTTCCCGTGGCCTACCTGGGGGTGCTCCTTTCGAGCACCCTTACCTCGAAACGATACCTGCTGCCGGTGGAGACGGGGCTTGCCGTCCTGGCCGGACTAGCCGTGTGCGAGTTTGTTTCGCTCATCGCCCCATGGGCCCGTCGGCTGAATCCGGCAATCACTGTGATCCTGATCGTGGCTTGCCTGATTGTTGTGGCGCGCGGGCAGGTGCCGCAGTGGTGGCGTTCTCATGAGAGCTTCGAAGTCGATTCCCGGCGAGAGCTGATCCGCTGGATCGTGGAGAGCTTGCCTGCGGTCCAACTCGCCCAGGATAGCCGGGTCGGGCTTCCGGGCGCGAGCAAGATCGTGCCTCCGCCGCCGGAGTGGGGCGCCCGCCCCGATGTGCTCTCGGCGCGCTACGCGGCCGATCTCGGCACCCTGGCCGAGCTGCGCGCCGCGGGAGTGCAATATGTGGTCGTGACGCGGACGCGGTATCGCAATCTCTTCCGCGAGGACTATGACCCTTCGGCAGGCCAGACCGAGGAGGCCCGGCGGCGCAAGCGCTTCTACGGGCTTCTGTTCGACGAGGGGCAACTGGTCTGGGAGGCGCCGCCGGGATTCAACAATTACCTCCAGCCCGGGCTGCGGGTCTATGCGATTCAGCCCCAGGACCAGCCGCCGCGTCCATCGACCGAGTGATCAGCGCCGGCCTGGGTGCAGGCGGTGCAGAAGATCCGCCGGGCCGTCATTCGGCCTGACGCCGGGCTCCTTCCCGAGGCCCGGTGGCGACAGTCATCCGAGAGGTGATCTTGGGAAGTGGATCGAGCGAGCCGCGTTCGGCATCCGGCGGCTGAGAACGGACATCGGCTTGGGAAAAAGCCCGCCCGGCACTCGTGAGCGCCGGGCGGAGGAGAGGAGAAAAATGTCGTCATTGCCTCGTCGCGCACCCTGCACCGGCACCCGGTCGCTCTGTTGCTATCATCCGCACCATCGCCCAAAAGGTTCCGATAATCCGCAGAAGACGGGGTCGACAGGGCTCTACAGGCCTCGGTGCGGCCGCGGACGGCGTGTGGCGGAGGCTTGGCCTGCCCCATGCGTTCCTGCTAGATTGTCGGGGTTGACGACGGGCAACGATATGAGGACCGGAACCCCATGACAAGCGACCGCCCGGCCGCTCCACAGCCGCCCGCCGGGGTCGAGGTGATCCTCATTCTCGACTTCGGCAGCCAGTACGCCCAGCTCATCGCCCGCCGCGTGCGGGAGGCGGGGGCCTTCAGCATGCTCATGGCCCCCGACACGCCCCTGGAGGAACTGGCCGCGATCAGGCCCCGGGGATTGATCCTCTCCGGCGGTCCTTCCAGCCTCAGCGAAGGCGGCGCTCCCCGTTGCGATGACCGCCTCTTTGACTTGGGGGTGCCCGTCCTGGGCATTTGCTATGGCATGCAACTGGGCTGCCAGATCCTCGGCTGTCGAATCGAGCGGGCCGAGGCCCGCGAGTACGGCCGGGCCAAGCTCACCATCCGCGATCAGAGCGATCTGCTGGCGGGCCTGCCTGCCGATACGGCGGTCTGGATGAGCCACGGCGACCAGGTTCACAGCCTCTCGGAGGACCTGCAAATCCTCGCCTCCACCGGCACCTGCCCCTTCGCCGCCGTCCGCCACAAGACGTTGCCGTTCTACGGCGTGCAGTTCCATCCGGAGGTGACCCACACTCCGCACGGCGTGGATCTGCTGCGCAACTTTCTTTACCAGATCTGCCAGTGCACCGGCACCTGGCGCATGACGGACTTCATGGAGGCCGAGTGCCAACGCATCCGCCGGCGCGTGGGCCGGCAGCGCGTGATCTGCGGCCTCAGCGGGGGGGTCGACTCCTCCGTCGTCGCCGCCCTCCTCAGCCGGGCGATCGGCGACCGCCTCACCTGCATCTTCGTCGACAACGGCCTGCTGCGCAAGAACGAACGCGAACTGGTCGAATCCACGTTCCGCGATCACTTTGACATCAACCTTCGCATCGTTGATGCGTCGGCGGACTTCCTTGCCGATCTGGCCGGCGTCATCGAACCACAGGAAAAACGCAGGAGAATCGGGCATCGCTTCATCGAGGTCTTCCGCGAAGCGGCCCGGGCCATCAGCGGCGAGGTCCGCTTTCTTGCCCAGGGCACGCTCTACCCGGATGTGATCGAATCGGGTCACGGTCATGCCGGGCAGAGCGCGAACATCAAGCTGCACCACAACGTCGGCGGGCTGCCGGAGGATCTGACCTTCGAGCTCATCGAGCCGCTGCGCGACCTGTTCAAGGACGAGGTGCGCAAACTGGGCGAGGTGCTGGGGCTGCCGGCGCAGATCGTCTGGCGCCATCCCTTCCCCGGCCCGGGCCTGGCGGTGCGGATCGTCGGCGAGGTCACCCCCCAGCGTCTCGACCTGCTGCGCGACTGCGATGAAATCCTGCTGGAGGAGATCATCGCCCACAATCTCTACCGCTCGACCAACCAGGTCTTCGCCGTTCTCCTGCCCGTGCAGACGGTCGGCGTGATGGGCGATGGGCGCTCCTACGACTCGGTGGTGGCGATCCGGGCCGTGGAGACGCAGGATTTCATGACCGCCGACTGGGCCCGCATCCCCTACGATGTCCTGGCCACGATCAGCAACCGGATCATCAACGAGGTGCCGGGCGTCAACCGGGTGGTCTATGACATCTCCTCCAAGCCGCCGGCCACGATCGAATGGGAGTAGGGCCGGCCCCGGCGAGGTCGGGGCAGGCTGCTGCCGGGCGGGTCTTCGCCGCCCCGGCGGGAGTCCCCAGGGGGCGGCAGAGCAGTTAAGCGCTTGGTTTGCAGTATGTTGTGGTCCGCCCCGGGATCCCGCCGCGGACCGGCCCAGAAATCTGGCAGTCATATCTTGACAGAATTATCGGACATGCGATACTGCCCGCACGGATATCTGTGCCGTCTCTCCTCCACCGCGATGTGAGGATCGGTTTTCTTGCGGGTCGCCCCGAGCGGCGAGGACGGCCCGGCGCCTGACGGCCTCAACGCGGAGTACGGGGATGTCCGGATCGGTGAACGCTTTCGTGCCAGTGATCTTGCGCGCCATCGTCTTGCGCCGAGCGCGATGTATGCGCGCGATTCTTGAATCGGCAATCTGAGAGGGTGCGTCAATGAAGACCGCACTGCCAAAACCCGTCACCATCAGCAGCGCACAGAAGCGAGCCGATTTCCTGCTTGATCGTCGACACTCGCCTCGCGCGCACGTGGAAGGCTGCGCCACCGCGTTTTGCCTTGGCCACCACAACTTCGGCCAGATCCACACCTTGAGGACGTTTGACTACGGCGAAGGTGGCGTCGCGGCCTACAGCGAAACGCCGATTCCCCTCGGTTGTGATGTCACCGTCGGGTTTGAAGCGCGCAATTGTCTGGCGGAACGAGGCACCGTCCTTCGCTGCCAGCCCTGCGGTGAAGGCTATCGTGTGGCCATCCGCTTCTACGGCACCTCCTGAAAGGCGGTGCCCGACGCGCCGCGGCGAGTTATGCACAGCCGCCCTGATCGGTCGTCTGCCCGCCTGCGGAGACTATCTGCTGGCGATATTCGCAGGATTTATTCACCATGGCCGGCACCTGCGCGTTGCCGGCAAGTCGCGTAACGCCAAGCGCTTGGCTCGCGACGCGAGGTGTTGTCCGCCGCGGATGATCGGGCCGAAGAAGATGACGCCTCGCCTCTGCCGTGCTGCGCCTTTCGGCGGATGTCTCGGCCGTGACGCGGTCGCCTTGACACATTAACGAGGCTGAGTTATGTAGATTCGTGAGCTTGGTGGCCTCGGGGCGCATCAGGCGACATCCGGCGAATGTACCGAGAGAGAGCGGCCGTGCCCGGCCGGGTCTCTCTTTTGTTTTGCGTTGTCGACTTCACCATCCACCGGGGCGAGGCGCGTGGCAAACCGGGGAACGGGCAGGTCGACTCCTATATGAGGAAGGCACATCACACGCGCGAAGGAGGAATCTGAAGATGAAAACACTTGTCACAGCGTTGCTTGCCGCCTCGGCCCTCTGCGCCCCGGCATTCGCGGGCAACATCCTCATCAACCCCGGATTCGAGAGCGGCTTCCTGGCGCCGTGGTACCAGAAGGTGGACTACGGCGGTCCGGAGAACTGGAACGTCACCACCGTCGACGCACACACCGGCCTCTACAGCGCCACCGACCGGGGCAACAAGCTGCTTGCGCAGGATTTCGCGCCGATCGCGGTTGCCGACATCCTCGAAGTGTCGGTGTGGGTCAAGAACCTGGACGCGTCCATCAACGCCGTCTACTTCGAGTACTCGGATTCCTCCACGCACGAGGAAATCCTCTTTCATTTCAACGGCGAATGGAACTACTGGGACGTGACCCCCTTCCTCACCCCGGGCAAGGAGCTCATCTCGCTTGGCATCTGGGGCGTGTCCGGCGGCGCGACCGAGCGGACCTACGTCGATGACTGGGTGCTCGAGGTGATTCCCGCGCCGGCGAGCCTGACGCTCCTTTCTCTGGGCCTACTGGGTGTGCGCCGACGCCGTTGATTCCACCCGACCACCTTCGCGTTGGTCCAGGGCGACCAATCGCGCAGTTACGCCTCCATCGACCGACCGTCGATGGGGGCTTTCTTCAAGCGAAGAGGGGCGGGAGAACAAAAGGGGTCGGGAGTCATTTCTGGCGTTCACCCACCGTCGATGACCGCTTCAACGCGTGGCCAACGCCTTCGCATCGAAAACGACTCCCGACCCCTTTTTCAGCCCTTTTCAGCACTCGCCCCACGCGGCAAGCAGCGCCAACAGGTCGGAGGTGTCAGTGTCGCCATCGCCGTCCACATCGCCGTCGGGTGTTCCCCAGGCGCCGAGCAGGAACAGCAGGTCGGCGGTATCCACATCACCGTCACCGTCGAAGTCGGCCGGGCATTCCGTCGCCGTCTCGATCGTGAGCTTGGGATAGCCGTTGCCCTCGCCCACCCAGAGGCCGCCGAAGGACTCGGCCCGTGCGGTCAGGCCTACGTAGGGCTCACCCTGCGCGTAAACCTCGGTGACCCAGAGCGTCACATCGAAGCTGAGCACCTGGCCGATGTACGGCTCGGGGGTGGCGACTGCATCAAGGACGTTGCCATCGGCGATCTGGAAATCGCTCAGGCTGGCGATGCCGTCACCGATGTAGCCATCGACGGCGAGGCTTGCGGGAGTTTCCCCGTTCACGCCCAGGCCGTAGATCTCAATGGCCGTGATCCGCACCTCGAGCGTGGCCGTGCTGATGGCCTCACCCGGCGGGACGGTGAACGGCGAGATGTCGAACTCCGCCATCGACCGTATTTCGCCGATGGTGCCCAGCAGGACGTCAGAATACGTGGAATACGGCCCGAAGTTGCCGATCCCGTCGAAAGGATCCGTATCGACGACCTGGAAGTCCACGGGCGGATCCTCGATCGTGAAAACAGAATCGGCCAGAACCGCCGGGCCTGCCGAGAGACTGGCGAGCAGCAGGGATCCCACTGCAATGTGCGTTATGCGCCTCATGATGTGTTCCTCCTTGGGCGTCAGATGCGCGATCTGACGGTTGCGGTATGATCTTCCTTCAGGCCTGCCAACCTGACATGGGGCAGTGTTTCACTTCGTCGCCGGTGAAGTCGCGCGCGGCGCCGGGCGCCGTGAACGCCGCCATACCCGGGGACGGCATCCACCATCCATGCCCTGTCGTCTTGCACGTCCCCGTCCTCTGTCACCGGCAACTTGCCGCGCGTGCAGACCTCAAAAGCGGCGCCGATTTTCACGCGCCCTGCGGTCAGCCATCTTAATGACAGGGTAAAACCGCATATCAAAGCTGTCAAGGGTGATCTGGCGGCGGCCCACCGAATGTCACGAGGGGTGAAGGGGCCTTGACGTGGCTTTGTCCCCATACAGGACGGGGAGAGGGAAAAGGGGTCGGGAGTCGTTTCTGAGATGGGATCGTTGGTTGTCGGTCTGCCACGTGCATGGCGTTGTGCATCAGTCCGGACTCCACGTCAGTCGCGCGGCAGAAATGACTCCCGACCCCTTTTTTCAGCAGGGACCCCAGGCGGCGAGGAGGGCCAGGAGGTCTGCGACGTCGACGAAGCCGTTGCCATCGAGGTCTGCCGGGGAATTGGCGCCCGGTCCCCAGTCGCCCAGGAGCATGAGCAGGTCGGCCGTGTTCACAGCGCCGTTGCCGTCGATGTCGGCGGGACACGCGGGCGCCTCGATGGTGACCTCGTAACTGTTGAGCCACGCCACGGGTGGTCGGGCCGGCACGGCGCAGACGAGCTGCGCGTTGGGGCTGATGCGATATTCCCAGCCGGCTTCGAAGCCGCTTGAGCGACGGCCCGGCCCGATGAGAACGGAATTGACATCGTCCGGGGCCACGGCGGTGGTGAAGAGGGCCGGGGGCACGACGTCATAGGGCTCGCCGGATCCGATCTCCCGCCGCTCAATGACCAGCGGCGCATCGCCATCGAGGGCGATGGGGCCGTAATGCCGCAGCCTCACCGAGGTGGGTTCGCTCGGGGAATGCTGAACGATAACGCCGCCATCCGGCGGATCGCATGACTGGGCGTGCAGGGCGAAGGGCACCAGGCCGACGGACCCGCCTCCGAGGAGGGAGGCGTCATGTTCGTAATGCGGCCCGCTGAGGATGATCTGCTCGGGATCGCCGTCGAGACCGAGCTTGATCGGGGCGGACCACGCGCCGGCCGGATCGTGGTCGGCGTTGATGATGATCTGGCCTTGCAGGCCGTGGACGGGCAGGTCCATCCACTGCTCGGGATCGACGAAGGATTTGCCGATGGTGATGTCGGCGCCGAACTGTTCCGTGACGACGATGCGGCCGGGCAGCCCGTTGAACGGGTTGGCGTAGAGTTGCTCTGTTTCGAGTGAACCGATGAAGCGGGGCGCGCCGAAGGCGAACAGTCTGCCCGCGCCACCGTTGGCCCGGGTGTTGATGTTCGCCCACACGCCTTCGAAGCCGGCGATCTGGATGATGCCATGCTTGGCTCGCAATGCGACGGGATGATCTTCGCGGCCGATGGCGCCATAGGCGACGATGAGCACGATGCGCCCCTTGTCGGCGGTGATGTCGCCGAGAATGTGGCGATCGGCCACCACATCGGTAAAGCCCTGGACGGAGCTGTGATCCTGCGTCGAGTGGAGCGGGCCGAGGATGTCCCGGCCGGCGTGAAGCTTGCCGATCGTCTCCACCTCGATCGAGCCGATGTCCTCGCGCACCTCGACGCGGCCGAGGACGGTCTCGGCGGTCCCGGTCTGGAGGATGTTGCGGACGGTCGAGACGCCGCCGGGCAGGTCGCTTTCGAGGTTCACGAGGACGGGTGAGCCGAGGGCCCAGGGCACGTCGATGAACACGTTATCGATGGTTTCCCCTTCATCGCCGTGGATGTCGTATTGCGTCCACAGCCCCGGCGCATAGAGAGCGGAGAGGGTGATGTCCCAGCCGCCGGTCTCCTCGTTATAGGTCTTGGTGGCCTCGGCCTCCGTGGCTTCCGTACCGTCAGACTTGAGGATCGTAATGACGGCCCGGGCGTCGGCGCAGGCGGTGCCGAGTGCCACAACGGCCGCGCAGCAGAGAAGGATGCGCATCTTCCGTACACCTCCGATTACCCAAAGCCTGACGCGCGTTGGCCACTTCGCCGGAGGTACGTTCATGAAGGCCGACGGCGGGAGGCATCGCGCGCAGCGCGATCGGCAGAGCCTGCGCAGATTCACGCCGGCGGGCCGATAAGCGTCGCTCGGCTCCGGCGAGGGGGAGGTCGTTCGCGGCGGGGGGCCGGGATGGCCCGGGTCGGGCTCAGCGCCGGGGGGTGCGCGGCGATGACGGGTTGTCGCGGCGGGAGGCGGGCTTGCCGGTCGCCCGCGGCTGGCTCGTGGCGGCTTCGGCCATCTGCTCGATGAGGCGCGCATCCTCGTCGGCCTCATCCTCGACAAGCCGGCCGAAGATCATCCGTCCGGCGCTGGTCTGGAGGGAGTTGGTGACGATCAGCGGCACGGACTGGCCGATGTGGTCGCTGCCGTCTTCGACGACGACCATCGTGCCATCGGGCAGGTAACCGACGCCCTGGGTGGGCGATTCGCCGGCCTTGACGATCTCCACCTTCAGCTCATCGCCCGGGATCACCTGGGGACGGAGGGTGTTGGCCAGATCGTTGATGTTGAGCACGGTCACCCCGTGGATCTGCGCCACCTTGTTGAGGTTGTAATCGGTGGTGAGGATGCGCAGTTGCTGATCGCCGGCGAGGCGGATGAGCATGTGGTCGACGGAATGTCCGGGCACGTCGGCGGTGTCGATCGTGACGTCCACCTGGGGATTGGACTGGAGCTTGCTGAGGAGTTCCAGGCCGCGCCGGCCCCGGGCGCGCTTGAGCTTGTCGGAGGAGTCGGCGAGAGCCTGGAGTTCGTTGAGCACGAACTGCGGCACCACGAGCGGAGCATCGAGAAAACCTGTCTTCCCGAACGTGTCGATGCGCCCGTCGATGAGCGCCGAGGTGTCCAGCAGGAGGGGGCGCACGCCGCGCAACTGCTTGGCGAACTCGACATAGGGGACCACGAGTCGGAAGTCGTCCTTGGTGGTGAGGACGATGGAGACGGCCAGATAGCAGAGCGTGATGCCGATGGCGACCTTGAACAGACCGAGGTACGCCTTGTTGGTGGGCGTGGTGAGGTCCCAGGAACTGGCCACCAGGTCGAGCACCGCCCCGATGGCCAGCGCTCCCAGCAGGCCGGCGACGATGCCCAGGTACACGCCGAAAACCGTGGCCAGCCGCTTGTTGGGAGTTGCCGCGTCGATCATGAGCACGATCGCCCCGAAGGCGAAGGTGGCCAGGAGGACGCCGATATAGTCGGTGACCTGGAAATCCTGATCCTCGGTGATGGAGCCCACGAAGGGCAGGAGGGCGACGGTGGCCAGCAGCACCATGTACAGCAGCCGCACACCCAGCAGCATCCTCTTCTGGGCGCGCTCGGCGATCCGGGCCCGGTCGGAGGGGGAAATCGACGGCGGGTGCCGCATCGGAGGGCCGATCGCTTCATCGCGGTCAGGGCTGGTGGGCGGCTCGTCCATACGTGGAGTGTACCACAGGGTCGCCGGCCGCTAAGATGCCCCTCCGTCCGGCGCGGGGAGGACGGTCGGGCCCATCGGACGGGTGGCCCGCGAACCTGGTCAGGGCTTGACCGCAGCAGCCATAAGCGGCGTCGTCCGAGCCGGCGGTGTCCTGGCCGTCCTCCCCGCCGCCGACACCCTCGCATGCGGCCATTGGCCGAAGGGAGAAGCGGTGTCCTATACGGTTCTGGCCCGGCGCTACCGATCGCGGGATTTCGACGAGCTGGTGGGGCAGGAGCCCATCGCGCGGACGTTGAGGAACGCCATCGCCGCCGGCCGAACCGCCCACGCCTACCTCTTCTGCGGCACGCGCGGGGTGGGCAAGACGTCCATGGCCCGCATCTTCGCCAAGGCCCTGAACGTCTCGCCTGATCTGGAGCAGGCCGACGAGATCGCCCGGGCCATCCTCCGCGGCGATGACCTGGACGTGATCGAGATCGACGGGGCTTCCAACCGCGGCATCCAGGAGGCCAAGGACCTCATCGCCGGCGCCGGTCTCTCCCCGACGCGCTGCCCGTTCAAGATCTACATCATCGACGAAGTGCACATGCTCACGACGCCGGCGTTCAACGCCCTCCTCAAGACGATGGAGGAGCCGCCCGGGCACGTGAAGTTCATCTTGTGCACGACCGACCCGACGAAGGTTCCGCCCACCATCCAGAGCCGTTGCCAGCGGTTTGACTTCCGCGCCATTCCCACGCCGCTCATCGCCGACCAGCTTCGCCACATCCTCCAAGAGGAGGGCATCGAGGCGGAGGAGGCGGTGATCCTGCAGGTGGCCCGTCTCGGAAACGGGTCGATGCGCGATGCCCTCAGCCTGCTCGATCGCCTCATCGCCGGCGGGGAGAAGAAGCTCACCGCCGAGCAGGCCGAGGAGCTGCTGGGACTGCCCGACCGGGCGCTGCTGGGCAACCTCATGGAGGCGATCATCGCCGCCGACCCGCCGGCGGCGCTGGATGCCGGCGCCGAGCTGCTGGCCCGCGGCGCCACCGTCGAGCAGGCCCTGGACTTGCTGACCGAGCATCTCCGGGCGCTGATGCTGATCGCGGCCTGCGGGGAGGATTGCCGCCTGCTGGAGCTGTCGGAAGAGGCGTTGAAGGCCGCCGCCGGGCAGGCCGGCCATTTCGACACCGCCGCTCTCGTGCACATGATCGCCCTGTGCGATGCCACGGCTCGGTCGGCGCGCAGCTCCGCCACCGCACGCGCTTTGTTCGATGCGGCGATCGTGCGCCTGTGCATGAGCGAGCATTTTGCCGACATCACCACGCTCCTGGCCTCAGAGGCCGGCGCTTCCGCCGCGCCGGCAGCTTCCGGGGGCACGCGAAAAAAAAAAGAAGCTGACCTGACGGGCGGGCCGGCCGCCGCGTTCCCTCGACGCCCATCACCGGCGCCGCAGGGGGGAACTGCTTCCGCCGGCGCCGCACTCGTCGAGGTCAAGGATGAACCCGCCGCCCGGCCGGCGGACGATGATGAACTGTGGGCCGGCGTCCTGCGCCTCGCCGCCGCTTCGCCCAAGGACCAGGCCAAGGTGCAGCACCTCCAGTTCCGGTCTTTCGACGGCCGGACGTTGCACCTGGCGGTCGATGAGGCTGGCTCCCAGTCGGCGCGCTTTCTCACCACGCAGACCATCCCTCTGGCCGAGCTCGTCAAGCGGGCGACCGGGCGGACCGTGCGGGTTCAGATCGATGCGCCGCCCGCGCCGGCGCCCCCGCGGGCGGCGTCCCAGCGCCTCGAGGAGGCGATGCGCCTGCCGCTCGTGCAGAAGGCGATGGACATCTTCGACGCGGTCGTCACCGATGTCCGGGAAGTGGAGCCGGAGCCGGAGGCGATGTCCGCGGACGCGGACGAGGAAACGGAAGGAGCCGATGATGTTTGACAGCCTCAAGGGTCTGGGCTCGCTGGCGGGCCTGATGAAGGATCTGCCCAAGCTCAAGGAGAAGATGGAGCAGGTCAAGGAACGCCTCGGGCAGATCACCGTCGAAGCGGAGACCGGCGGCGGTGCGGTGCGGGCCACCGCCAACGGCCAGCTTCGACTCATCTCCCTCCACGTCGATCAGGCCCTGCTGAGCGGGCTGGTGGATGCGGCGAACCCCGATGATCGCGCGATGGCCGAGGATCTGATCATCGGCGCTGCCAACGCCGCGCTGGAAAAGGCGCGCGAGGCGGCCGAGCAGGAGATGAAGAACGCCGCCGGCGAGATGGGCCTGCCCCTGCCCCCCGGCGGCCTGGAAGGGCTCATCTCCTGAAACACCCATCACGGCGGACCAACCGGACGGTGGGACGGGCGTCTCGCCCGTCCGTCCCCAACACGCTCCGGCGCCCATGTCATTGACCTGTGGGGCGGTCATGGGAACTCAGTGCGGAGATCGTCCGTCGAACCGAACTGGAGTCAGCGTGAAACCGAATCCGCGCCAGCCCGAACCCGATGTGAGCTATCCGTGCCGGTGGCGCTACCAGATCGTCGGGCTTGACGAGATGCGCCTGCGGGAGGCGATCGCCCTTGCCGCAGCCGGCCACGAACATACCGTGACCTTCTCGCGCAGCAGCCGCACGGGCAAGTACTGCTCGCTGCACCTGGAGCTGACGGTGACTGATGAGGCTCACCGCAACGGCATCTTCGAAGCGCTGCGCGAGCATCGGGATGTGAGCATCGTGCTGTAGCCTGATGTCCGTCTGTTGCCTTTTCTCCATTGTGAAGGAAAACCGCAGGTTCGGCGATAACCGTACGACAGCGCATCGCGATGACGAGATTGTCCGGTTCGGCGCCGAGCCTCTCCTTGTGCCCGGCGCAGGAAGATGCGACGATAGCGCCATGACAGGTCCATCCTCCACCTTCGGCGGGGGCGCGAATCCCGAGCCCGTCGAGCGGCTGATCGGCGAATTGACCAGGCTGCCCGGCATCGGCCGGCGCAGCGCCGAGCGCATCGCGTTCTTCATCCTCAAGTCAAAGAAGGACGACGCGATGGGGCTGGCCCGCGCGATCGGCGATGTCAAGGAGAAGGTCCGTCACTGCTCGATCTGTTACAACCTCACCGATGTTGACCCGTGCCGGATCTGCGCCGCCCCCAGCCGCGATGGGGCGGTGGTGATGGTGGTCGAGCAGCCCAAGGATGTCATCAGCCTGGAGCAGACGGGCCTGTTCAAGGGCGTCTATCACGTCCTGACCGGCCAGCTCGACCCGCTCGGCGGCGTGCAGGTGGAGGACCTGACGATCAAGCCGCTGCTGGACCGAGTGGATGATTCGAAGCACAACTGCCGCGAGGTGAAGGTGACCGAGGTCATCCTGGGGCTGAACCCGACGCTGGAGGGGGACAGCACAGCGCTTTACCTGGCCGAGGAACTGGGCCGGCGCGGCGTGCGGGTCACCCGTTTGGCGCGGGGTCTGCCCGCCGGCTCCCAACTGGAGTACGCCGGGGCGGCGGTCCTCGCCGATGCCATCGAAGGCCGACAGGAGATGCCCCGCAGCGAGGCGTAAGCGGAGCGACCGCTCCGATCGCCATCCGTAGCGAGACCTCCGGTTTTGGGATCGGCAGGCAGTCTTCCCGACGCGCGTGGAGAGCCGGCCGGCGCGATCCGATATCATTACTGCATGCGGGGCAGGCGATTTTTACGGCCCGCAGACACGCCGCCGAGAGCGGTCGATATGAGGACCTGATGCGATTTGACGCCTCCCAACAGATGCGCCTCAGCCAGCAGATGAAGCTGGCGCCGCGGATGATCCAATCGATGGAGATTCTGCAGATGCCGTTGATGGTGCTGCAGGAGCGCATCGAGCAGGAGCTGGAAGAGAACATCGCCCTGGAGCAGGTGGAGCTGGACGCCGAGGCGGAGGAGCCTTCGCCGGAGCAGACCGAAGACCGGGCCGGCGACACCGTGGAGGAGCGCGAGCTGGTGGTCGGCGAGGATTCCTCCCGGACCGGCGACGACTGGGAGCGTCTGAGCACCTTCGAATCCTCCTACGGAGAGGCGACGGATAACGAATACTCCTCGGCCCGGTACCGCGCCTCCGCCGCCGCCGGGGAGCGCGACAAGAAGATGGACGCGATGGCGAACGTCGCCGCCCGCCGGGAGAGCCTCACCGAGCAACTGTTGCACCAGTGGACCTTCGCGGAAGTGGAAGGCGACATCGCCCGCGCCGGCGAGCTGCTGATCGGCTACATCGACGCCGACGGGCTGCTGGGTGCCGACCTGGAGACCATCCTCGAACAGAACCGCAACATCCCGGGCCTGGAGCTGACGGACGAACTTCTCACGCGGGCCACCGAGCAATTGCAGCGCTGGCTGGATCCGCCCGGTATCGCCGCCCGCGACAAGCGCGAGTGCTTCCTGCTCCAGATCGATGAGCTGGAGGCCAATGACGAGGATGCGAACCACAACTGGGACGATGTGCGGCTGCTGATCAAGGGGCACTTCGAGGATCTGCTGCAGAACCGTCTGCCCAGGATTGCCCAGGAGGCGGAGCTGTCGCTGGAGCGCATCCAGGCGGCAATGGCCCTGATGCGCAAGCTCAACCTCAGCCCCGGACGGGATCTGGTGGATGAGGAGGTGCCGCCGGTCATCCCCGATGTCATCGTGGAGTACGACGAGGAGGCCGGCGAGTACTTGGCACGGCTGAGCGGCGGGGTGCTGCCGAGCCTGCGCATCTCCCAGCAATACCGCCAGATGGCCAGAGACCGGTCCCAGGACAAGGCCACCCGCGAGTTCCTCAACAACTCCGTGCGCAACGCCCAGTGGCTGATCGAGTCGATCGGCCAGCGCAAGAGCACGCTGTTGCGGGTGGTGAACGTGGTGCTGGCGCGGCAGCGTGAGTACTTCGATCACGGTCCGCAACACCTCAGGCCGCTGCCCATGGTCGAGGTCGCCGATCAACTGGGCATCCATGTGGGCACGGTCAGCCGGGCGGTGGCCGAGAAGTGGATCCAGGCGCCGCGCGGGCTGGTGCCATTGCGCAAGTTCTTCTCCGGGGGCACGGCCACGGACGGCGGGCGGGATATGAGCTGGGAGGCGGTCAAGGCCACGCTCCAGGAGATCATTGACGCCGAGGACAAGACCCAGCCCCACAGCGACGAGGCCCTGGCCAACCAGCTCAAGGAGCGGGGCATTGAGATCGCCCGCCGAACCGTGGTCAAGTATCGCCAGCAGTTGGGCATCCCCCCGGCGCGGCGGCGCAAGGTATTCACAGCCCAGGCGTAGATGGTCACCGGCGGGGCAATCGGTCAGCAAAAGACGCGAGTCGCCAGTGCGGGGTCGACGGTCACTGCGCCGGCTCGACATTCACCGTCAGGATGGCGTAGCCATCGAGTTCGAAATGCTCCACGCGTATCTCGATGGCGCGCGCTTCGTCGGTTGTGAAGACGTGGTCGTGCCCGGTCGGGCCGTGCCATGTCCAGTCATCGACGACGAGCGAGCCGTCCAGCCACAGGCGTATGCCATCATCGCTGACGGTGCCGATGCGCCATTTGCCGGCGGGGAAGATCAGTTTCGTCGTGGCGATCGTTCCGAAATGATCGCTGGGCAGCTTGGTCGGAAGGTGCATGGCATCGTCCAGCCCGCCCATTCCGAAGCGAAGGTCCAGGGCGGTCGCGTGCATCGTGTACGGATCATCGCCCGCTTCGGCGCGCCATGCCTGGACATCCTCACGGGGATCGGTCTGGTAGGGGAAGACCTGGACCACCCACCGGGCGTGGACCAGCGTGCCTTCCCGCGTCAGTTCGCCGCCGTCTGTCGGCACATGAATCCGGTACGGCACGATCGAGTCCGGACTCGTGGTGCTGACGATGAGCCGATCCGCCTCGCGGGCGAGATCGACGGCCCCTTCGACGGTGATGCGATCGGCATCAGGCAGCGCCGCTCGGCCCAGCAGCCGATAGGCGTGGCGATCGGCGTTGGGCTCGACCAGGTGAAGCAGGGGGCTTTCCCAGTCATAGGGACCCCATTCGGTCATAATGATGTGCTCGCGGCCGCGGAGCTGCGGTCGCGCGCCGACGGGCCGGGTGGCGCCGAGAACAGGCCCGTGGAAGCTTGAAGCGGGCGGGAAGCGGCCGCAGTCCATCTCGAGCATGATCTGCCGCGCCTCGCCCAGGTCGCTGTCCGTCTCCACGTTCCGGCTCGTGTTGCCGCCGATCTGCGTGCCGGTCGTCTGGCGCAGATGAATGGCCATCGCGTCGCCGGTGAAGGTGTTGCAGAGGATCGTGTTGTCGGTGGAGCCGCGTTCGTTGATCTGTGCCCACGGCCGCTGGAGAAGCCCCTCATCGTTGTCCCACCAGAGATGGACGCCGCACTTGTTGTCGATGAAGGTGTTGTATTCGATCCGGTTGCCGCTTCCGTGCTCGATGTTGACGCCGCCGCGCTCCAGGCCGTAGCCCATCTCGCCGTTGTTCTCGAAGCGATTGCCGGCGATGTGGGTGTTCTGGGAGTAGCCGCCCCAGATGCCGCAGATCGCGTTCCCGACGAGGCGGTTGTGGTACAGGCGGTTCTCGAAGGAGAAGGTCATCTCGATGCCGTGGGCGGCGGCATAGGAGAAATCGTTGGCCAGCAGCAGGTTGTCGTTGTTGCCGCGGCGTTCGTACCACGGCCTGTCCTCGCGCGGGTTCGCCTCCCCCAGGGCCTCGCGGCCGGCGAAGCCGAACAAGCCGTCGCCGCCGTGCGTGGCGCTGTTCTCGGCGATCACGTTCGCGCAGCACTGCTCGAACATGAGGATGCCCGCCGAGTCCTGGCCCCGGTTGTACACGCCGTGGCTGTAGCCGCGGATGCAGAAGTCGAAGGCGTTGCGGGTGATGATGTTTCCCGAACAGCGCCACAGGGCCAACCCCCAGCCGGAGAGGAAGGAGCAATCGTTGTCGTAGATTCTCGAATCGTTCACGCCGTCGAGAATGATGCCGTTCTGCCCGCGCCGGGCCCGGACGCGGCGGATCGTGACATCGCGGCAATCTTCGAGATAGACGCCCGCCCCGTATCGGTCCATCCACTCGTTGGCGTCGTTGACGTGCGGCCAGAGCCAGTCGGAGCCGTCCTCGGCTTCGGGTGTCGATTTCAGCTTCTGGCGGAAATTGCCGGAGACATCGCACTCTTCGAGCGTCAGTCCATCGGCCCCGGTGGCGTAGATCCCGACCTTGTAGCCGCCCACGTCGGCGCCGCGCAGCGTGATGCGCTTGCCCGTGATGCGGATGCCGATGCCGGTCAGGGTGTCCGGCGCCTGTCCGTCGGCAGCGCCGTCCAGCGGTGGGAGGGCGAACTGCACCGTGATGTCATCGGCGGTGATATGGATCACGCCATCGCCGTCCGCATCGACAATCGGCTCGGCGATGATCTTGACACGACAGCTTTCGGTGATCCGGACGTTGTCGCGATCAACGGTGATGGTTGGGGAAGCGGCGGCGGCGAGGCACGGCAGCAATATGAGCGCGATGGCCGTCATGGCGATCTCCTGGGAGCATGATATCGCGGGCGCAGAGGCACCGGACGGCCGGCGCCGCGGGGGCGGCCGCCTCCGGCAGAAAAGCCATGGGCCGGTGTTCAGATCTCCTCGATCTCCGCCGCCTTCTTCTCGAAATGCTCGTCGATGAGCTTGATGTGCTCCTTGGTGAGCTTCTCGATGTCGTCCTTGGCGTCCTTGCCCTGATCCTCGGAGACGGGGTTGGTCTTGTCCTTGACGGCCTGATCGACCTGCTTGATCGCCTCGCGCCGTTCGTTGCGGACGGAGACGCGCGCATCTTCGGCCATCTTCCGGACCTGGGCCACGAGCTGTTTGCGCCGCTCGGTCGAGGGAGGCGGGACGTTGATGCGGATGGCCTGGGCGTCCACCTGGGGATTCAGCCCCAGGTCGGCCGTCTCGATCGCCTTCACGACGGCGTTCGTGCTTGAGGGGTCGAAGGGCTTGACGAGCAGCCGGGTCGGCTCGGGCACGCTGATGGCGGCGAGTTCGCGCAGGTCGGTGGAGCTGCCGTAGTAGTCCACCTTGACGTAGTCGATGAGGGCGGTGGTGGCCCTTCCCGTGCGGATGCCGCGCAGCTCCCGGTCAAAATGCTCGATGGATTTGGCCATCTGCAGCCGGCACTGGCGTGTGATATTCTCCAGAGGCATCGGTTCCGTCTCCCATTGGCGTGGTTTGCCGCGATCGGCGCATGATACCCGCCCAGATGGCGTAGAAGGTGATGAGGCGACGGATCATTTGGCGATCACGGTGCCAATCCGCTCGCCGGCCACAACGCGGCGGATATTCCCTTGCGTCTTGAAATCGAACACGATGATCGGCAGGTTCTGCTCCACGCACATGGTGAGGGCGGTGAGGTCCATCACGCCCAGCTTCTTCTCAATCGCCTCGCTGAAGGTGAGTTGTTCGTATCGGCGGGCGGTGGGATCGATCTCGGGATCGGCGCTGTAGACCCCGTCCACCTTCGTGGCCTTCAGAAGGATGTCCGCGTTCAGCTCCGTGCCGCGGAGGGCGGCGCAGGTGTCGGTGGTGAAGAACGGGTTGCCGGTGCCTGCGACGAGGATGAGCACACGGCCCTTCTCGAAATGCCGCAGGGCCCGGCCGCGGATGAACGGCTCGGCCACCGCGGGGATGTCGATGGCGGACATGAGCCGCGTGGGCCGGCCCAGCCCCTCCAGCGCCTCCTTCAGCGCCAGGCCGTTGATGACCGTCCCCAGCATGCCCATGTAGTCGGCGGTGGACTGATTGAAGCCGCCCTGCTTCGCCAGGGCGGCGCCGCGGATGATGTTGCCGCCCCCGACCACCACCGCCAGCTCGGTCCCGCCGGAGGCGGCATCGGCGATCTCGGCGGCAATCAGGGCCAGCTCCTCCGGGTCAATGCCCGACCGGCCGGGCCTGGTGAACCCTTCTCCGCTGATTTTGAGCACGACTCGACGGTAACCGGTGGCAGGAGCGTCTGGCATGGAAGAGGTCTCTTTGGCAGGGGGCAGCCGAATTGGACCGCTTCCGGCGAGGGCGGTCAAGGGCCCCGCCGACAGCAGCGGATAATGTTTGGGGTCGTATCATGTCCCGGTCGGTCGGTGAGAAGGGCCGATCCGTCCCCATCTTCGGCGGAGGCACGGTGAGCAAATCCGACCCGTCAACTCGCGGCCCCGAAGCGCCGGGCAATCAGATCGCCCAGCTCCAGGAGACCCTGCGCCTGATCGAGGAGCAGCGGGACCAGATGGCGCGGCGCCGGCGTCTACACCTGCTGATCGTCGGCGGTGGAATCTCCCTGCTGATCCATCTAAGCCTCATGTACTACCTGGCGACGGCCTACCGCTATGTGCCCCAGGACCGGGGGCCGCAGCCGATCAGCTACGAATTCGCCATCCTCCAGGACGAGGAGCTGACGGATCTGCAGTCCACCGAGCTGGACGACCTGATCCCCGAGATCGTCAGCGAATACGAGGACCTGGCGGTGAATGACCCGGCGGCGGAGCTCGATCCGGTGGTGCCCGCCGCGGAGCTGGAGGTGGCCCGCAGCGGGTCCATGCCCGCCCTCGGCGGCGCCGGGGCCGGCACCGGCGCCGGCGGCAGCCTCGTCGGCGGCGGGGCGGCGACCACCTTCTTCGGTGTCAGCTCACGCGGCATGCGTTTCGCCTACATCGTCGACCGCTCCGGCTCCATGCGCGAGCAGCGCAAGATGCAGGTGGCGATGCGCGAACTGGCCCGCTCCGTCAGCGGCCTGCCCGATTACGCCTCCTTCTACGTGCTGCTCTTCTCTTCCCACTACGTTCAGCCGCCCGTGCAGAGCGGGTGGACGCGGGCCAAGAAGAGCAACGTCAACCACCTGATCCGCTGGCTCAACCAAGTCGATCCCGGGGGCGGCACCAATCCCATGCCCGCCTTCACGCAGGTCTTTTCCCTCGATGAGCGCCCGGATGTCATCTTCTTTCTTACGGACGGCCAGATTCCCGGCGACCACGAGGAACTCCTGGCCGACCTCAAGCGACAGAGCGGACCGGTCATCATCAACACCATCGCCTTCGGCGACCCGCGCAGCCAGGACCTGCTGAAGCGCATGGCCAAGCAGTCCGGAGGGGTGTATCGGTTCGTGGCGACGGAGGGCCGATAGATGCGAGGGATGCTGCTGAGGACCATCCTGCTCCTGTCCATCAGCGCGGCGGCGGTGGCGCAGGATGAAGTCGAGATCGTCGAGCGCCGCGGCGCCGAGCCGGCGGTCACGGGTCGCATTACCGTCATCGACGATGCGGGCGTTTCTGTCCTCAGCACACAGGGGGCCACGCACTTCATCCCCTGGGACCGTGTGCGGCGCCTCGTCACGGATCGGCCCCGGGCCGGCCTTGACCGCCGGCTGGAGACGGCCGAGGCGCTGTGGCGGGCCCGCAGCCGCGTCGAGCGCAACGATACGGCCCTGGCCGAGCCGCTCCTGGAGCGGCTCTTCGAGCAGTATCGCGGCCACACGCACGAAACGGCGCTGGTGGTGGCCGAGGGCCTGCTCCGCTGCCGGCTGGCCCGCGGGGCCAATGCGGCGGCGGTCATCTGCGCCCTGGAGGTGAGCCGGCTGCGCCGCGCCGGCATCGACACCGGAAGCTACACCATGCTCGCCCCCGTCATCGACGAGGAGACTTCCCTCTGCCCCCAACTCGCCCCGGCCTGGATCAACTCCCGGGCGCTGGCCAAGCTGCATCGCGACCTGGCGGAGTACGACGCCGGGGATGATGCGGTCGTCGCGGCCATGGCGCGGCTCTATTCCCAGGCGGTGCGCCGGCAGTTGGCCCTCCAGGCGCCGCCGGAAGCGGAGGAGAACGGTGAGGGGTTGGCGCCGCAACACGGGGGCGTGGAGTTGCTTGCCCTTTGCGTGGCCTGCGGGGCCGGCGAAGCCGAGCTGCGCCAGGCCGCGCGTGATCGACTCCAGCGCCGGTTCGAGACGATGCCGCCCTGGGCGGAAGCCTGGGCCCGTTTTGCTATCGGGCGATCACTGCTGGGCGAAAGCGGCATCGGACGGCAGCAGCGTGGTCTGCTCAACCTGGTTCATCTGCCGGCCCGTTTCGCACGCAGTCAGCCCTACCTCGCCGGGCTCGCCCTGGCGTGGGCGGCGGAGGCCAGCGAAGCCCGGGGAGATGATGCGACCGCCGCCATCTTCCGGGCCGAGCTGGCCCGGCGTCTGCCCAATCATCCCCTTCACACCGTCGCCGATCCGATCGGGATTCCTCACACAAAGGACGCTCAATAGATGCTCCCTGCGAACCTCCTTTCCCTCGTGCTCGCCCAGGACGAACCGGGCGCTTCCTGGCTGGAGACGGTCCAGCAGGGCGGCGTGATCGGCTACCTGATCATCGGCCTGAGCGTGGTCGCCCTGGCGCTGGTCATCATGCATCTGGTGCAGATTCGCCGCGGCGCCCTGCTCCCGCCTCATCAGTTGGAGACGCTGGACGAGATGCTCTCGCGCAGCGATGTGAACAGCGCGCTGGAGTATTGCATGCATCCGGAGAATGACTCATACCTGACCCGGATCCTCCTCGCCGGGCTGACTCGCTTCCAGAAGTCGGCCTTCGGGGCCTTCGAGGTGAAGAACGCCATCGAGGAGGCGGGCGAGGATCAGACGGCCAGGCTGTACCGATCCACGGATGTGCTCGGCGTCATCGGGGCTATCGCCCCGCTGCTGGGATTGCTGGGCACCGTGCTCGGCATGGTCGGGGCGTTCGAGTCGCTCTCGCGCAGCGCCGGCAGCAACCACGAAGAACTGGCCGCCAACATCAGTCTCGCCCTCGTGACGACGCTGATGGGCCTGATCCTGGCGATTCCCTGCATCGCCCTGTTCACGTTCTTCCGCAACCGGATCGACGCCCTGGGCTCGGAAGCCGGCATCGAGATCGAGCGGCTGGTGCTCTATCTGGAGTCGGAGCCGGCCGGCCAGGCCCCCGGGGCGCCGCGGCAGCCGGCGCCGCGGCTCGGACCGGCTCCGGGCCCCGCCGAGGGCGGCCTGAAAAGAGAAGGAGGGGCGTGATGCGCTTCGGCAAGCGGACCCAGAGCGTGCGGGTGCGGAGCTTCGAGATCACCCCGATGATCGATGTGGTCTTCCTGCTGATCATCTTCTTCATGACCACCGCGCGCTTCGCCCTGGAGACACGGGCGGATCTGGACCTTCCCAAGGAGCAAGGCGAGCAGCAGGAGGCCAGCGAGGAGGCCGGCATCGTCATCAATATCGATGAGACCGGTGCCATCATCGTCGACCGGCAGACCATCACGCTGGACGGCCTGGAACGGATCGTGATCGCGGAGGTGAGCCGGCTTCGCGGCCGGGACCCCGAGCCGCTCAAACTCATGATCCGTGCCGATCGCAACGGGGACAGCGCCCGCCTCAATCAGGTCGTCAGCCGGCTTCAGAGGGCCGGAGTGGGCGCGGCCCGCCTCGCCACGGAAGTTCCGCGCTGAGTGAGAAGTGACGAGTGATGAGTGATAAGCGATAAGGAACGACGCGGGAGGCCAACAGCCAATAGGCAAAAGCCAACAGCAAACAGCTAACCACCCCATGCGCATCCGTGTCCGACCATCCCGGCGCCGTCTCGAGCGAATCACGCTCAACCTCGCGAGCATGATCGACGTCACATTTCTGCTGCTGGCGTATTTCATGCTCACGATGGTGATCACGGCGCGGGAGGACCATCTCAGCCCCACACTTCAGACGCAGCGCGAATCGGCGTCCGGCGAGGCGAGCGATTTTCAGCCGCAGATCATCGAAGTCCTCATCCTTGACGGGGCGCCGGCGTATCGGCTGGGGACGCGCGTCTTCCGCGATCGCGCTGCGCTGGCCGCGGCCCTGGAGGGCCTGCCCCGATCGGTAGGCGTGTTTATCAAGGTGTACGCCGGCGTGCCGGTGGGCTTCGCCGTCGCCGCCATCCAGGTGGGCCGCGATGCGGGATTCGAGCAGGTGACGTATGTACCGACGGATTAGGCTCGCGGCCATCCTGCTCCTGACGCTGGCGTTGCCGGCCGCTCCTGCGGCGGGCGACGAGGTGGCGGCGTGGCTGGAGCGCCAGGGCCTCACCGAGCTTCTGGCCGTGCACCTGGAGCAGCAGCTTCCGCAGGTTGCCGAGGAGGAACGCGGCGAGCTGCTGATCCGGCTGGCCGCTCTCTACGCCCAGTTGCTGGAGACCGCCGACGATCCGGAGCGGCGGGCCGACCTGGAGGAGCGCAGCCGCCGGCTGCTGGCGGATTCGCCCTCCCGCGACACGGACAAGCTTCGACTGGCGCTGCTGCGGACATCGTATCGATCGGCGGAGAAGATCGCCGAGGACTACCGGCTTCGGCAGTGCACCGATGAGGATCTGCAGCGGGCGAAGGAGACCCTGGCTGAACTGATCGGCCAGTTCAATCGCCTGCGCGCCGAGCTGGAGGACCGCGCGCAACTCATCGAACGCCGCCTGGCCCGCTCGGCGGGCTCTGACGCCGTCGTCCTCGGCGAGGAGGCCGAACAGGCTCGGCAGCTCTATTCGCAGTGCACGTTCCTCACCGCCTGGGCGCTCTACTACCAGTCCTGGTTGACCGATCGACCGGACGATGCCCGCCGGGCCCAGCGTCTTTTCGCGGAACTGCTGGGTTTCCGCGATGAACCGGCGGTTCCGGAGGATGTACCCGTCGATCTGCGCTCGGTGGAGTCCATCGCCCGCTGCATCCTCGGCATGGCGCTGTGCAAGAGCATGACCGCCTCCTCGGCCAGCGCCGTGGGCTGGGTGGCACTGCTGGAGCATGAGCGCGCCTATGGGCCGCTTCACGAGCAGGTCCCGGCGTGGATGATCGCGATCCGACTGGAGCATGGTGAGTATCTGGCGGTCCGCGCCATGCTCGATCAACTGAGGGCGGAGGGCCGGACCACGCCCCTGCATTGGCTGCGGCTGGTGGTGGTGCACGCCCTGGAAGCCGAGCAGCGGTACCGTCCCGCCGCCGAACTGGCGCGCTATGCCGTCACCGAACTGGCGGCCCGGGGCGAACTGGAGCAAGTCTTCGACCTGGCGGAGCGCTACGGCGTCGATGCCCTCGGCGCCGATGGATTCGCGCCGCGCTACGTCCGGGGCGTTCTCGCCTACCGCGAGGCTCGCCAGGCGCACGGCGCCGACGAGCCGACCACGGAGGCGGACATCGCGGCCCTTTATGATGAGGCGATCGCCGCCTTCAAAGCCGCGCGGGTCGAGCCGGACGCCGCAGGCTACACCAGCGCCCTGCCGGACTGCACGCGGCTGATCGGCTGGTGTCTCTACTTCAAGGGCCGGTTGCCGGAGGCGCGCGATGCCTTCGAGGCGGCGGCGGCGCTGCTGCCGGCCCGAGAGGCGCCGGAGGCGCTGTGGATGGCCATCGTGTGCATGGACCGGCTGGCCGAAGCCCGGCCGGGCAGCGCCGCCCTCGCCGATCGCCTGGCGACGCTGGTGGAGCGTTTTCTCGCCGAGTACCCCTCCAGCGTGCACGCCCCGAAGCTGATTCTGCGCCGCGCGCTGACGAGCGGGGAAGTCTCGCCCCAGGTCGCCGACGAGCTGCTCTCGATCCCCGAGAACAGCGAGGTATACGGCGCGGCGCGCCGGCGGGCGGCCGAGGTGCTCTACCAGCTCTTTCGGCAGGCTTCCCTCGCGCAGCGCATTGCCTGGGGCGAGAAGTACCTGTCGGTGGCCGCGGCGCTGTACGACCGGGACGCGGAGAATCTCCAGTCGTCCGATGCGTTGGCGCTGCCGCGCTTCCTCGTGACCGGGCGACGGATCCTGGAGGTGGCCCTGTACGAGGGGATCGGGGAGTTGACGGCAGCGCGTTCGGTGCTGGCGACGATTGACGAACTGCGCCGGCGCGAGGACCTCGACCTGGAGGACATCGAAGCGGAGATCGCCTATCGGCGCGTGCTGGAGAGGCTGCTGAGCGCCGATCCGGATGCGGCGGGCCTGCTCGCCGACCGGCTGTGGGAGCAGGGGCCGGAGGACGTCTGGGCGCGCCTGGCCGGCCGCGCCATGTTCAAGTATGGCAACCGTCGCTGGCGCGAGGCGACGGAGCAGGGGGCCGACGATCGCGCCGCCGTCGCCATGGTCGTGCGCTACGGGCGACGCGTCCTAGCCGAGTACGAAGGTGATGCGCAGAGAGTGGACGAACCGAGCGTGCTGTCCTTCTTCGCCGCCGTTGCCGACGCGTCGATGACGATCTGGCAGCGCAGCGGCGAGCGGGAGCAGGGAGAGCTCGCCCTCTCGTTGTATGAGAAGTTGCTCCAGGTCCGGCCGCGCACCGCGCGCTTCCTGCGATCGACCGCGGTCCTCTCCGAGGCGTTCGACAAGGACGGACGAGCCATCGAGTGTTGGCGGACCCTTCTCGCCGGGACCGCCCAGGCAACCGAAGCGTGGTACGAAGCGAAGTTCTCTCTCATCAGTCTGCTGGCGAAAGTCGATCCGGCCCGGGCGCGGGCGGTGATGGATCAGCACAAGCAGCTTAATCCCGACTACGGCCCCGATCCGTGGGGGCCGCGCCTGCAGACGCTCGATTGGAGGCTTGCCCCCGACCCGGATGAAGCCGGCGCCGTCGAGGGAGAAGAGGGGCCGCCCCCAGCCGCCGACCAGGGGGAGGGCGGACGATGATGCCCGATCTCTTCCAGCGCTTCCTGGGCGTGGACGCGACGGCCGATGCGGCAACGCTGCTGGGGCTGGCGGACGGGCCGTATGACGGTCCCCGCATCGAAGAGGCCCTCCGCCGACGGCTGGAGCAGGTGCGCCGGCATCCGGACGGTGGCGGCGTCGAGGGAAGGCGCGTCCAGCAGCGGCTGCGCGAGGCCGCGGCGGCGCTCGCGGCCGGCGGGGAAGATGCTCGCGCCGGCAAACCGGCCCCGCCGGCCGGTCCCGTCCGTCCGAAGCCGACAAGGCCGCCGGCGCCCGTGCCCCCCGGTCCGGTGCGTCCGAGTCCGCCCCGCGCCGAGGCGGGGCCCCGCCGCCAGCTCACCGAGTTCGATCGCCATGTCCTGGCCATCCTCGTGGGATGCGGCGGTTGGAACGCCCTCAGCCGGGCGCAGTTGGTGGCGCTGGCCGGGTCGTACGGCGTGACCGCTTCGGGGCTGATGAAGGTCGTGAGCGGATTGAGCGAATACGCGCGCAGCGGTGGCCCGCGTCTTGGTGTTGCCGAGATTACCTCCGGTGGCGCACGATTCGCGCCTCGGGCGCCAAGGCCGGTCCGAGTGCGCCCCGCGCCCACCCGGACCGCACAGATCGGCGAGCGGCTCTCGCGTGAGCTGGCCGGGGAGAGTGTCTGGTCGACGATCCGGCTGTCGGCGATCTTCGGTCTGTTGACGCTGATTGTCGGCTTTATCGTTCTGCGTGCGGCTCTGCACCGCCAGGCGCCTTCGCCGCCTGCAGAGGATCAGGTGCAGGCGGCGCCCGAGGCGGCGACACCGGCCGGCGGGGCACCACAGCCGCCGAGCGAGAGTGTCGCCGCCCTGGGAACGCGTCTGGCGCGTTTCCGGCCCCTGCCCACGTTCCTCGGCAACTCGCTGCCCCTGATCACCACCGAGGCCGCCGATCAGTGCGGGCAGTTGCCGGCGAGATTCGATGACGTGGCGCGTAAGCTGTCGATCGCCGCCGATCCCGCCGAGGCGGTGTACCGGAACTGGTCCGTGTCGGTGGACACCATCGCCACCGGATGGGTGCTGGTGGACGACAGCACGCGGGTCGCGATCGACGGTGCCATCGACGATGCGCTGCACGAAGTGGCCGACAAGCCGAGCGTGGGCGATCGCCTGCTGATGTCGATGCTGCCCCCGTCGGGGCGTTTCATCGAGCCGATCGACGTGTGGCGCGGCGCCTGGCAGGCGGGGACGCTGGGCTCCATCGCCGGCAGCGCGAGCCTGCCGCCGGCGGTGGTGGAGCGGGCCCGGAACCAACTGGCCGTGACCCTGGAGGGGCCGGTGGTCGAGGCCATGTCGGATTTCACCACCGCCGCCGGCGCCTGGCTCGATCGGGATATGGCCAGCCTGGTGGATGTGCTGGAGTACGACGATCGCGCCTACGACGCCTGGGAAATGTGGATCGCCGCGCAGCGCGAACTGGGCGGCGGTGATCGGCTCAACACCGCGATCATGTCGGCGATCCGGCGCATCCTTCAGACGGATACGGATCTGGCCCGGCCGGGTCCCAGCGTCAACGTGCTCGGCCGGCTGCTCATGATTGCCGACTTCCGAACGAGCAGCATCGTGAAGAATGCGGTGGCGGGGCTCTTCGATGCTCCCGGCGAGCAGATCACCGATCACGACCTCTGGGTGCTGACGAGCCTGCTGGCGCAACTGGACACCGCCCCGTGGTTCGGCGAGGACCTGGTGCTTCCCGACGGGGCCGGCAAACTGTTCCGCAACCGGATTCGCGATCGCATTGCCGGTCGCTGGCCGGCTCTTCCTCTCACGGACGAGCAATCATCGCTGGCGCAGGGTCGGGGCATCCCCGTCGATGCCGGCGGGGCGGAGCGGTGGTTGGCGGTGCTTGAGCGGACGAAGGCGCAACCGCCGGGCCGCAGCGAGGAGGAGTTGATGGAGCAGCTCGTGATCGCTTGTCGCGTCAACGAAGCCGCCGCTCTTCTGGCGGCGCGCAAGACGGAAGAGGCCGAGGCCGCGATCACGGAGATCGAGGCGGCGGTGGTACAGAGCGACGCGGCGGCGGACTCCACCCGCATCGCCGGCGGACAATATTCCCTTCGGCTCAGGCAGCCCCCCGGCGGGTCGCCCAGGCAATCCGGGCGGGCCGTCGGTCCGGACGGCGAGTGGGCTGGGGATTACGAGGAGGCCCGCAGCAGCACTGAGGCCAAGCTCAAGCGGCTGCAGGCATTGCGCGCCACCGACAGGTCGGACCTCGGACCGATCGACGCCGAGCTGTTCGTCCACGAGGTCTATCTGGGCCGCCCCCAGGAGGTGCGCTCCCTGGCCCGGGCGATCCTGGATCCGCTCCTCGCCGCGGGGCCGAACGTGGCCATGGAGATGCTCGATCAGTTCCCCGATGCACCGCGCGATGAGGGCGTGGCCGAGACGATTCGCCGCCTCACCGGTCGCGTACTCCCCCCGTCGCGAAGTGGCACCTGGCCGGCCGAGGCGCGGCTGGCGCTGCTGGATCATGCCCTGTCGCTGCGCCCCGCCGCGGAAAACGTGATCGATGAAATGGCCCAGCTCTTGACCGAGAGCTATGCGGAGCGCGTCTCGGCCCACCGTCAGGAGTTTGCACTTGCCCTGGCTCTCCGGTCGCCGCAGGAGGCGGCGGAGTACCTGGCCGAGGTCTGGCAGGAGCGGGCCTCAACCCTCATGGCGGCCGATCCGCTGCCCGATGATCTGGACGGTCTTCAGCGTCGGCGCGGGATGCGTCGCCGGCTGGCCGAAGGGCCGATTCAGTTGCTCATCGCCGACCAATTGACGGTGCTGGATTACCTGACTTATGTGACGGTCGCGGAGCAGCCCGGCCTGCGGAATGCCGCGGCGGCGCTGCTCGCCGACGCCGCCGACCGGCGCACCGAGGCGGGCCACGTTTTCCAACAGGCGATCGAGGCCGAGCGCGCCGCCGGCGGCATGTGGGCGCTGCGCATGGGACTTGCCGGCCAGGAGGGCCTGCAACGGGAGGCGAGGCGATGACCAGCGGCAGACGCATCATTCGTTGGGCCGCCGGCGCATCTCTTGTGGCCACGTGCCTCGTCGCGGAGGGGCGTCTGCGGCCGCAGGGCCCGGCGCCGGATTGGACGGATCGTCTGGAGGCGCTGAGGCCGGCGCTGCCGATGGAGTATTTCGAGCTGGCCGAGGAGATCGCCGACGTGGCCGAGGATGAGCCCCAGCGGGCGCTGGCGCGGCGCCTGTTCGCGCTGGCCGGCCTGCTCGATCGAGACGGGCTGGGACGCAGCGCCTGCGTGGCCCTGGCCGACATGGCCGAGGATGAGCTGGACCGGCGCCGGCTGCTGGCGCTGGCCTCGCTGCTCGGCGGCGGGGGGATCGGCCAAGCCGCCTCGGCCCCCCTCGGGGCGGGGATGACCGAGGCGCCGGATCCCACTGCCGTCCTTGCCCTCACCGAGGCCTTCAGCTACTACCGGCGCGGTCGCGGGCCCCAGGCCATGGCCGCCCTCCGCACGCCCGGGGCGATGGAGTTGCTGACGGCTTGCCAGCAGTATCTCCGAGGAGGCGCCGACCGGTTCCTCGAGGAGTGCGGGCGATATCGCGGCCAGTTGAGACCCGGCCTGTCGGATGGAGATGAGGTCCGGATGCTCAGGCTGGAGGTGGCCCTGCTGGCCGGCGCCGAGCGGCCCTGGTCCAGCGATCTGCTCTACGGTCGCGGACAGCCGCTCATCGAGGTTGATCCCGATCGCCTGGAGGAGACGTTCGGCGTGGACGCGTCGCGGCCGGTCTATCGCGCCGGCAGATGGGTGGAAGCGGAGCCGTGATTGGTCAGGTGCCGCAGCAGCGCGGTGTGGGGCGTCGCGTCGCGCACCGGCGCAGGACAACGGTCTCGACAGAGCCGAGGAACCACCGCGCTGATCGTTCGCCTCAGGCCTCGGCCTGGCTCAGGTGCCGCAGCTTACGATCCACCAGGTCCTTCAGATCCTCCAACAGGCTGTCCTGCTGGATGGACCAGACACCCCAGCGCGTGTCGAACGGCTCCCGAGCGAGGTCCAGGCCGTCGCGGATCGCCCGCTTCATGCGCTTCACCGGCAGGCTCGTGATGAACGTCCGGTCCAGCGGCATCGCCAACTGGAGGTCTTGAGGAGAGGGGATGAGCACCGCCAGGGGCTCACCGGAGCTTGCCGTGCGGTACTCGATCGACCAGCACCAGCAGTGGCCGTACCAGGCGACCGTCTCGTCCACGCCGTCGAGCTTGCGGAGATGCCTGCGGGTGCGATCAAAGAGTTCGAGGATCGAATCCGGCAGGTCTCGGCGGAGTTGCTGGGGCGTGGGCTCCTTGAACTGGTCCTTCCATGGAGGTTGCTCGTAAACCATTGAGCTTCCTACGTCTGATAACCGGAGCAGGTTCGGACAGGTAATCGTAGGCTGGCCGGTCACCTCAGACGAGGCCCGCCCGAGTCCGATCGGGGCGGCGGGTGGCGGGGGCTCTCCGCCGGTGCCTGCGTCCCGCGGAGGCCGCGCCGGATCGACTGGGCTGGTCAATCGGTGTACGATCAGACCTGCCGACGGGCGGCACCGGCCGCAAAGGGTGGGGATCGATCACGGACGCGCCTGGCCGAGCGCATCGACGCCTTGCTGGACGTCTCTGATCGGCCTGAAGGCACACGCTCATGACTGACCGCGAAGCATTGACGGCGTTGCAGGAGGAGATGGGCGAATCCGTTCTGCCGGATCTGTCCGGCTCCACCATCCTTCTCGTGGATGACAACATCCAGAATCTGGAGCTGATCCAGGCCTACCTGGAAGAGCTGCCCTGTCGCATCACCACGGCCACCGATGGCATCGAGGCGATCCATCAGATCGAGCAGGACGAGCCGGACATGGTGCTGCTGGACGTCATGATGCCGCGCATGTCCGGCTTCGAGGTGTGCCAGAAAATCAAGTCCTCGCCTCGGACGCGCGACATCATCGTCATCATGGTCACCGCCCTGCACGAGGTGGGCGACTTCGAGCGGGCCGTGGAATGCGGCACCGATGACTTCCTCACCAAGCCGGTCAACAAACTGGAACTGCTCACCCGCGTCAAGTCGCTGCTGCGCGTCCGCCTGCTAAAGCGCAAGCTTGATCAGTTGCTGGCGCTGACCCGGCGGGCGGCGCCCGATGATCGGACGGACAACGAGGCGGGACTGAAGCTCGAGGATGATTCACCGGGAATCGACGATGCGATCAGGCCGTAGCCGGTGAGAGGTCTCTGGTCGACTGCCCGGGTCGTCCGGAGCGTCGTTGTCGTCAGGCCGCCGGTTTGCGCGTGACGATCGCGGGGGTCTCGGCGTCCCGCAGCCAGAAGCTGTCGGCCCCGCGGGGCTCCAGCGCATGCTGCAAATGATCGAGATACCGCTGCAATGCCGATACGTCGAACAGATCCAGCCATTCCTGCTTTGCCGAGCCGTTGATCTGCAGGATGCTGTCGATGAGCTGGGCCTTGCTTTGCATGGAACAAGCTCCGTTGGGCGGGGTCGAAGACAATGAAGATCGGTCATGGGCGTCTTAGCCCGCCAGCAGATAACTGGTTTGGACATAAGGACTTGCGATCCAGTATGGCCCGCTTGAGACATACAAGATTAGGGGGGATGGCTCCGCTGGGACCCATGATCTTGGGCCTGATTGCCCCGTTGGCCCTCATCGGCTGCCAGTACGCCGACAAGGATCTCTCGCCGGCCACGACGGCGGCGCTGGTTCAGACCGCCGCGCCGCACCCGGCCGAGCAGGCGGCTCGCGAGGAGTTGGGCGATGAGGCGGCCGAGGCGATGGACATCCAGCCGCGGCGTCCGCCCGCGCCGACCGAGCCCGGCGCCCTGGCCCTGGTCGTCTCCATGACCGCGGGCATGCCCGATCGTGCCGTCGATGAGCAGGGCCTCACCCGTATCGGCCTGCACTATCTGCGCAATCAGAGCCGCGCCGACGCCGAGGAGTTCGACCGCTTCACCGTCCGCCTGGCCGACCTCCTCTCCGCTGCGGGCAGCCACCTGTCCACCGCGTTCACGACCTCCTTCGACGAGCCGGTGCAGTACGAGCTGCTCGGGACCGCCTACCTCATCACGGCCGATGGCTTCGATCAGTGGGAGCTGTTCCTGCGGCTGAGCCCGGCCGAGGAGAGCTGGACGATCTGGCAGACCGAAGCCCCCGTTCGGGTCATCCGCGATGCCCGCCCGGGTGCGCCGCAGATCACGCAATGGCCGCTGCCGCGGTGATTTGAAGCTGTCTTTGGGATGCGGAGCGCCCGCGGGTATCCACCCGCGGCTATGAATGACGCGCCCGCGCCTCGCCACGCCGTCTCACATCCACCGATTGAGCCCCGGGAGGCATCCCGGGGCCCGCCTGCGATCATCACTGCCCGTTCTATCGGCGCTTACGGGCATTCCCCCCACGCGCCGAGCAGGGCGAGCAGGTCGGCGGTATCTGTGTCTCCATCGCCGTCCACATCGCCATTCGGCGTGCCCCACGCGCCCAGCAGGAACAGCAGATCGGCCGTGTCCACGTCGCCGTCATCGTCGAAGTCGGCGGGGCAGTCGCCGACCTGGTACTCGTACGCGCCCATGTCCACGATGGGCGGCTCGCCGATGCCCGTGTCCTCTGTATCAGGATCATCAACGAAGCGGGAGTTCCCGTCGAGATCATACGGAAGCGGCTCGGTCAGATCGCCGTCCTCGTCCAGATCGAACTCATCCGGCGGGACCGCGCTGTTGTCGCCGGCATCGATGCACGGCGAGCCGGGCGACAAACGACAGTCGCCATTCTCAGGATCCACGAAAAGGGGATCGACATCGATGTTACCGTCACCTTCGTAGCCGCCCTGTACGTTGCAGAACGTGACGACGGGAAAACTGCTCGGATCGTTGAGAATCTCACCGCCGCCATTGGCCCGGAGGATGCAGTTCGTCACCGTCGGGTTGCTGCCGTTTCCGTCGTTGTACATGCCGCCGCCGAGTTCAGCCGTGTTCGCAGCGAATGTGCAGTTAGCCACAGCCGGTCGAGCGTAATTCACGTTGTACATCCCGCCGCCATTTCCGCCGGCGGAGTTGGCGATGAACGTGCAGTTCGCCACTTTTGCATAGACAGAAAATGCGAAAGTATAGATCGCACCGCCGTTTCCGCCCGTCGAGTTTCCCGTGAACGTGCAGTTGACCACCGGTGCCCCCAACCCGGCGAATTCGCTGTACATTCCGCCGCCGTTGAGAGCGGCCCAGTTCCCGTCGAAGGTGCAGTTCTCTACTGCCACGGTGCCCTCAGTGTTGAAGATGCCGCCACCGTCTTCGCCGGCCGAGTTACCAGAGAACGTGCAGTTGAACAGCACCGGGGAGTTGCTTTTACGGTTCTTCATCCCGCCGCCGTCCTTGAGAGCCAGATTCCCGCTGAATGTGCAGTTGCTCACCCTTGGGTTGGCGTCGTTGCTGTTGCTGATCGCACCGCCAACTTCGGCCGAGTTTTCTGTGAATGTGCAGTTCGCGATGGTCGGGCTGCTGTGCATGTAATTGAACATTCCGCCGCCGGCGACCTCGGCTGTGTTCTTGCTCAAGGTGCAGTCGAGGACCGTGGGGTTGCCGTAGTGCCGGTTGGCCATCCCGCTGCCACCACCCGGGTACCCACTCGTGTTGGCGGTGAATATGCAATCAACAACTCCCGGGCGGCTGTAGGAGTTGTACATCCCGCCACCGTAGCTCTCGGCACTGTTGCCGGTGAATGTGCAGCAATTGACCCACGGGTCGGCGTACCAATTGCCCATTCCGCCGCCGACACCGGCGGAGTTGCCGGTGAACGTGCAGCGGCTGACCGACGGGCTGCTATAGCTGTTCAGCATCCCACCGCCGTAATCAGCGAAGCCGTTCGTGATCGTGAACCCCTCGAGGGCCGTGTCCGCTGCTTCACCTCTCTCGCACGTGACAACCGTCCCTGCACCGCCGCCGTTGATGATCGTGCTCGCGACGACCCCCGGATCCTCAGGATCCGTGCTCCGCACCGTGATCACCTTGCCGAGGAAGTCGATGGTCTCGAGGTACTCGCCCTCCGCGACGACGACCTCATCGCCGTTCTCGGCCGCCGCGATGGCCTCCTGGATCGTCGGGTAGTCATCCGGAACGTTGATGATGTCGGCCTGAGCCGGCTCTCCGGCCAGAGCCGCCAGGCACGCGAGCGCGACCGTCGCCGCGGAGAAACTTCGCGAATTCCGTTTGAATAGCATCGTGATCCCCCTTGCGTTTCGCGGTCGCGCCGGCCGGGTTATCGGACCCGCAGCGGCCGGAACCGGCAGGCTCGGAAGAGAAGATATCTACGTCCATCATAAATCACGTGCTCCCCGAGTCCAGATAAAACCTGCTGGATCGGCCGAGCCGACCCTCCGGTTCCGGGGCTTGCGCGGTCCCCGGAACGTCCGCCGAGCCGAGGGAATAAGCCGACCAGGCCGCGCAGAGCGAACGCAGCGCCGGCCGGAGGTCGCGCTGCGCTTGCCGCAACGAATGGCGTAATCCCCACTTCCAAAGGGAGAGAGACGCGGGCGGTGCGACAACCTGCGCCGTCTCGCATTGCCTGGCGTTCATTCCGGCAGGGAGGGAGGCTCGCAATTCATGGCCGGCCAATCCACGCATCCCGAACATCATTGCGGTCTGTGGCAGCGTCTCAGTGGCCTGTTCACGCGGTCTGGTCACGGCACACCCGAGGCGCCGCCCCGGCTCATACGGGTCTGGGACGCGGCGCGCGGAACCTATCGCTCCGTCAATCTCAATGATCGTTACGACTCGCTGTGGCCGGTGGCCAACGAGCTGGCGCTGATGCGCGACCGCGGATCCGATCGTCCCGCGGCCTGAGCGAAGCACGACCGCCCGTCCATCGATCACCGCCCGCCGGCCTGGCCTCAAGCCAGGCGGAACTCAGTTGCAGGATCCGTCTCCCACACCACGGCCGCTCCCCGCATCCGCCTCGAGATCCCCATCCGAGGCACAGGCACCCCCATCGCCGGGTCATGATTTACACTGGATTGAGTCGTTCCAACATCATGAAGCCCGACGTGCGCCGACGGACCGCAGGCGAAGGTGGCGGTGCCTGAATCGAGCGTCGGCGGCCGCGCCGACGCCGCGTCCCGGCGTGTCTCGGGATCGGCCTATTCGGACGTGTCCGGAATGCGATGGATGCTATCTTTACGATTGACGCCGAGCGCTGCCGGGACGGCCGGCATCGGTCCTTCCACCCCGGGCGGGCGGATTTCGGCCGATCGAAAGCAGCCCGAAGGAATCCCCAAGAACCTCCGGGAGGTGTGCCGAGCGGAGCGGCGGTTCTGAGATTCAAGGCCGTCGCGCGCCGATCGGCCGAAGAGGAGCAACGCGATGGAATGCCTCAACCAGGCAGCGGCCGACAACATGGTTTTTCTGATCATCGGCGTGTGCTTCCTGGCGGGTATGGTTCTGAAAGCGATCACGACGATCGTGAAGACGCAGGCCCGCGAGAAGAGCCGCCGGGAGATCGCCGCGTATGTGGCCGAGGGCTCGATCACCCCGGAGCAGGGTGAACGGCTGCTCCGCGCCGATGTCAGCGGCAGGCCATCGGGACGGGCGTGAGGTGGGCGTGAAAGCCGCCTGAGGGGGCACCCTGAGCAGGGGGCGCGGCCGCGTTCCGGCCGGTGATGGCCGCGGGGCGATCGCAGTTTTCGGACGGCTTTATCTTGATTCACATCTCCATCGGTGTAGGCTGAGTAGAGAGCCGGCTCGAACTCGGGCAGGGTTGCGGTGCATTTTGCGCGTGCGGTGTGCCTGACGAGGACATATTTCGATAGCTGGAGGAGATTGTGATGACGAGGCTCGGCAGCCGTCTGGGGACGGGGCTTGCGGTCGTGGTTGGTGTGGTGTTCGCAGGGGGGTTCTGCGATGGCATGGCCGCGGCCGGCGACCAGCCCATCCGCCGAGGGGAGAGGCTGATCTACCCGGAGGGGGCGGTGATTCCGCGGAGCCTTACGCCCACCGAACGCGGCTACCTCCGTGATCATCCTCTTGCTCCGCCATCGCGCACGGACGGGCCGCCGACGGGCCCCATCCACTGCGTGGCGGAATACGAGCCGATGGAGGGGATACTCATCGCCTGGGAGGGCTTCACGACCATCCTCAAGGAACTGGCCCTGCACATCACCACCACCGGCGACGCCGATCTGTACGTGGTCGTGGACTCGGGCAGCGAGCAGAACACGGCGTACAGCGCCCTGTCCTCCTACGGAGTGAACATGGACCGTGTCCATTTCGTCGTGCGCACCACCGACACGGTCTGGATCAGGGATTACGGCCCGCGGTACATCTACGAAGGGCAGTGCCGGGCGATCATCGATCACACGTACAACCGGCCGCGCCCGAACGACAATTTGTTCAACGACTACTTCGGCATTTACAAGAATCACGCGCAATACGACATCCCGCTCGTCCACGGCGGGGGAAACTACCATCTCAATGCGCTGGATCAAAGCCACACCTCGCGGCTGATCTGCAACGAGAACCCCAATCTGACGGATCAGGAGATCATCGATCTGTGGATGGCGTATCAGAATGTTCTCACAACGTTATGGACGCCGTTTCCGTCGAACATCGACTCCACGCAGCACATCGACATGTGGATGCAGATCGTGGCCGATGATGTGATCATCATCAGCGACTGGCCGTACAACTCCGGCTCATCCCAGGACCAGGTTTGCGACGGGGCGGCGGCGGATTTCGCCTCCTGGGGCTGGAACGTGTATCGCGTGCCCGCGCGCTACGTCAGTTACACGCATTACACGTACACGAACATGGTCGTCTGCAACGACTTGATTCTGCTGCCGTACTACACGAACGGATCGGTGGCGCCCCACAACGCCGAGGCGCTGGCGGCGGTGCAGGCGGCCTGCCCCGACAAGACGGTCGTGCAGGTGAATTGCGAGCAGATCATCGGCTCCGCCGGCGCGATCCACTGCATCGTCATGCACGTGCCCGAGCCGTGGGGAGGCGAGAACCCGACCACGTATCTGGAGAACTGCCGTGGGGGGGAGGTGTTCGATCCCGACGAGGTGGTCGAGGTCAATTGGATCAGCGATGACAACATCGGCGTGACGAATGTGGACATCCTTCTGTCCACCGATGGCGGCGCAAGTTTCGATATTGTGGTCGTCGAAGGCACCGCCGATGACGGTTCCTACGGCTGGACGGTGCCTGACCTCTACACCACGCAGGGGCGGCTGCGGGTCGTCGTCCACGATGCCGACGGCAACTCCGGTTCCGACGAAAGTGACAGCGACTTCACGATCAACGGCAGCGGCATCCCCGGCGACATTGACGGCGACGGCGACGTGGACACCAGCGATCTGCTCGCCCTTCTGGCCGACTGGGGATGCTCCGGCGAAGACTGCGTCGGCGATGTGGACGGCGATGGCGACACCGATACCAGCGACCTGCTCATGCTCCTTGCCAATTGGGGATGAGACGCAACGGGGAAAGATGCCGGCGATGACCGGTCGGGCGTGCGAGGACGAAGCCATAGAGGGTGAGAAAGGACGAATCTGCGGGTATAAGGAAGTGAGGGGCGGAAGCGAGAGACTTCAGGAACAGAAGTGCTCTCAGGCAGAGCGTTGAGAGCGGAAGCTGCGACTTAAGACGAGGAAGGATTGGCCCCCGATGACAGAGAAGACCAACAGAGCAAATGGTGCGCGCCGGCGGCTGGTGCAGGTGATTGTGCCTGCGGTAATGGCCGCCTTGATGACGACGGCGATGGGCGCGGCCTCGGGTCCGGCGCAGCCCGGCGACGAGGCGCGTGCTTTTGAGGTGCGTTACACCGTGACGTTCTCCCGGGAGGATCTCGTTTTTGGAGAGAACATGGGCTGCGACGTCGTGCGCCTGAAGGACGGTGACGGGCTGAACGAACCGGGCAAGCCCATGCTGCCGGCGAGGACGGTGCGCATCGCGCTGCCCGAGGGGATGCGGGCCACGGTGGTGCGCGTCCTCGAGACAGAGGTGGTCGAGCTGGTCGGCGAATACCGGATCGCAACGGCGCGGGCGCCGTTGCCCACTTCCCGGGCGGGGCTGGGCGCGCCGCCGGTCGGCGCGGCCGCGAGCGGCGCGGCGCTGTCGGCTGTTTACCCGGAAGAGCTGGTCGAGTTGACGCATCAGACGGATCTGGCCGGGCAGGCGGTGGCGCTGCTGCGCGTGTATCCCGTGCAGTATGTCGCCGCGGAAGGCAGGCTGATCCTTCACACGTCGATTTCAATCGTGCTGGAGGGGGAAGACGGTTACGTGTGCGGCGACTACCTGCCGGCGCGCCGATCGCCTGAGATCGCGCGGGCGTATGAAGACATGCTGCGGCAGGCCGTGGTGAACCCCGGCCAGGTCCGGCTGCGGACGGCGGAAAAGGACCCGAGCCCGGCGCGCGGCGTGGGGGACGGGGAATATGAGTATGTGATTGTCACCACCAGCGATTGGGTGGATGATTTCCAGCCGCTGGCGGAGTGGAAGACGAAGAAGGGAGTTCCCACCGCCATCGTCACCCGCCAGTGGATCTACGACGAAGGCGGATATGGCGGAACAAACGTCGAGAAGATCCGTCAGTTCGTTATTGACGCTCACGACACGTGGGGCGCAATGTATTTCCTGCTCGGCGGCGATGAGAGTGTTTTGCCTTATCACGAACGTTACCTCCTTTCGGAGTACGTCCCCAACGACACGCATTATGCCGATTACGATAACGACTGGATGTGCGAGGTTCACGTCGGGCGGGCGAGCGTCGTGAATGAAGGCATGATCGTCACGTTCATCGATAAGGTGCTGACGTATGAGAAGAACCCTCCGCTGACGGAGTATCCGCAGACGGCGTTCTTCTTCGGGTTCGATATGTATGAGTACGGCAGCTTCGAGGGTGAGGGAACGAAGACGGCGATCAGGAACCTCTACCTGCCGGCGGGCTGGACCTATCGGAGGGAGTTCGACAGCGAACCCGGCACTCACAAGGCGGATGTCATCGCCTATCTCAACCAGGGAAACAACCTGGTCAATCACATCGACCACTGCGGTTCAGATTACATTGGTACCGGCTGCGTCGTCCATGATCAGGGGCTGTCGAGCTCCGACATGCAGGGACTCTACAACGGGGACCGGCAGGGCGTTTTCTACTCGATCGGATGCTGGCCGTGCGCGTTTCCCGAAGAGCCGTGCATTGCGGAGGCGTATGTTCGAAAAGCAAACGGCGGGGGCGTCGCTTTCGTCGGCAATACGCGCTACGGGTGGTATATGCCCTACAGCGATGACGGGTATTCGCTGGGATTTGACCGCGCGTTCTTCTCGTCGCTCTTTCAGCAGGGACACTGGCGGCTCGGGGTGTGCTTCTCCGATCATAAGAACGACTACTTCCAGAATGATGATTACTACCGGTACATCTACACGGAGTTGACGCTGCTGGGCGATCCGGAATTGCCCATCTGGACAGAGGTCCCCGCGGATGTCGAAGTTCTGCATGACCCGACGCTGCCCGTCGGTGAATACAGTGAATTTCCCGTTAATGTGTCGAGCGGGGGGAGCCCGCTGGCAGGCGCCACGGTTTGCCTGTGGAAGGAAGGCGATGTCTACGAGATCCAGACCACCAGTGGCCAGGGGGAGGCGACGTTCGGGTTCGTTCCCGAGTCGACGGGCGAGATGTACGTGACCGTGGCGTGTCATAACTATCTGCCGTACGAGGGGCAGGCAGAGGTGACCGATGGTCAGGGAATTCCAGGCGATCTGGACGGCGATGGAGACGTGGACACCGGCGACCTTCTGGCCCTCCTGGCCGACTGGGGTTGCGCCGGCGAAGATTGCGCCGGCGATGTGGATGGCGATGGCGACACCGATACCGGCGACCTGCTTCTCCTCCTTGCCAATTGGGGATGACGGGCGATGGCGTGAACATGCGCGCTGGGCCGGCGCAGCACGCCGAGCCGAAATGTAAGGATAAGAAGGTGAATCTGATAAAACAGACGAATGGGAGGCCGAAGAGGGAGGTTTCACGATCGGAGGCGCTCTTGAGAAGCGCTATGCGAGCGGAAACGGCGATTCAGGACGAGGAAGGATTGGCCCATGATGAATGAAAAGACTAAAAGAGCGAATAGTGCGCGCCGGCGGCTGGTGCGGGCAATGCCGCCTGCGGTTGTGGCCGCGGCATTGATGGCGTCGGCGACCGGCGCGGCCGCGAACCAGGTCGAGGCCGGTGACACGGCGGGTATGCTGCAGGTGCGGTATATCGTGACGTTTTCCCAGGAGGATCTCCTCTTCAACAAAGTGATGGGATACGACGTCGTGCGCCTGCGGGACGGCGACTGCCTCAATGAAACGGGCATGCCCATGCTGCCGGCGAGGACGGTGCGCATCGCCCTGCCCGAAGGCATGGCGGTCACCGGCGTGCGCGCCGGCGACGTGGAATCGATTGAGATCGGCGGTGTCTACGAGATTCTCCCGGCCCAGCCCCTGAAGCGGGTGTCCGATGCGCCGCGGGCGGACGATTTCATTGCGCCGGATCCAGATGTGTATGCGTCGGTCGAGCCTTATCCCGGGCGGCCGGCCCGGTTCACGCATCAGACCGATCTGGCGGGCCAGGCCATGGCCGTGGTGCAGTTCTTTCCCGTCAGTTACATCGCCGCCGAGAAGCGCCTCGTGTTGCACACATCCATCGAGGTTGTTCTGGAGGGTGTGGCGGGGTATCGGTGCGGCGATTACCTTCCCCGCGGCCTCTCGGCGCGCCGCCGTGCCGTCTTCGAGGAGATGGTCAGGGGGATGGTCGCCAATCCCGGGGAGGTAGAATTGAGGTGTGCGGCGAATTCGCCCGCCGCGCCGCGCGGCGTGGGGCCCGGCGATTATGATTATGTCATCGTCACTCAGACCGACTGGGTGGACGACTTCCAGCCGCTGGCGGACTGGAAGACGAAGAAGGGAACCGCGGCGAACATCGTCACTACGGATTGGATCTACTACAGCGGCGGATACAGCGGGTCCAATCAGGACAAGATCCGGGCCTTCGTACAGGACGCGCGCGCCAACTGGGGAACGATTTACTTTCTCTTGGGCGGCGACACCAATGTCGTACCGTATCACACGAAATACATTCTGGGCGACGGCATCGCAAACGACACGTACTACGGCGATTACGACAGCGACTGGACGTGCGAGGTGCACGTCGGCCGCGCTGCCGTGCGCACATCTTTCATGATCGATGTCTTTATCGACAAGGTTCTGACTTATGAAAAAGACCCGCCGCTCACCAGCTACGGAAAGGCGGCGGCGTTCCTCGGCTTCGATCTCTATACCTACGGCAGCGGCGAGGGAGAGAACTGCAAGGCCGACATCGACTACCTCTACTTGCCCAACGATTGGACGTTCCGCCGTGAGTACGACAGCGAACCCGGCGGACACAAGACGGATGTCATTAACTATCTGAACCAGGGAAACAACCTGGTGAACCACATCGATCACTGCAGCGAGTATTCGATCGGCGCTGGATATACGAATCATGGAACCTCACTGACGAATTCAAACGTGAGCGCCCTGTCCAACGGCGATCGCCAGAGCATCTTCTACTCCATCGGATGCTGGCCCTGCGCCTACGATGAGTACACCTGCATCGCCGAGGCGTTCGTTCAGAACGGCACCGGGGGCGGGATCGCATTCGTGGGCAATTCCCGTTACGGCTGGTATTCGCCGTATAATGACGATTACGCGTCGCTCCGTTTTGATCGGTACTTCTTCCGATCTCTGCTTCAGCAGGGCAATTACAACCTCGGAGTGTGCTTCTCAGATCATAAGAACGACTCGTACCAGTATGATGACTACTACCGTTACATCTTCACCGAACTGACGCTGCTGGGTGATCCGGAACTTCCGATCTGGACCGAAGATCCGGAAGAGCTGACCGTCATTCACGATGACACGCTGACCGTCGGGGAAGAGACGACGTTCCCCGTCCAGGTGTACCATGAGGGCAATCCGGTTCTTTCGGCGACCGTCTGCCTATGGAAGGGTGACGATGTCTACGAGGTGGCCATTACGAACGGATACGGTGAGGCCACCTTTGTCTTTACGCCCGAGTCGACCGGCATCATGAACATCACCGCAACCTGCGCCTTCTACGGCTATCTGCCTTACGAGGGCCAGGCCGAGGTGACGGAGGGTTCGGCCATTCCCGGTGATCTCGACGGCGACGGCGATGTGGACACGAACGACCTGCTCGCCCTGCTCGCCGACTGGGGCTGCAGTGGAGGCGACTGCCTCGGCGACGTCGATGACGACGGTGACACCGATACGAACGATCTGCTCTTGCTCTTGGCGAACTGGGGCTGAACATCCCGATTGTCCGGCGGAGCGAAGCGCTCAAGCCCGACTTGATGCGCGCGGAGGATTGCCGGGCATGGCGGCGGGCACGGGCCGGTCCTGCGCCGACGATTGCAGCAACCGCCGTCGCGTGCGGTACTGCAAACGGACAAGAATAAGGATTCTCATCATGTGTCTTGCCGCTGTGAGGTTCGTACTGACAGGCACGCTGGCAGTCGGCGTGTTCGTGAACGCGCCGGTCATCGCGGCCGGCGAAGGGAAGAGCCCTCCGGGGCCGCATGAGAAGACGGGCGATCCGTATCTGGCGCCGTCGGTGCCGCTGGTGGTCAGGATGCCGCCGGTGGTCCTGCCGGCGCGCAGCAACCCGTTCGCGCCGGTACAGGCCAACGTCAACGCGCTGGGGGAGAACATCCCAAATGACGCGGCCAATGAGCCGTCCATCGCCGTCGATCCCTCCGCGCCCAACCGCATGGTCATTGGCTGGCGGCAGTTCGACAACATCGGCTCCAACTTCCGCCAGGCGGGCTGGGGCTACAGCACGGACGGCGGGCGCACGTGGACGTTCCCCGGCGTCATCGAGCCGGGCGTCTTTCGGTCCGACCCCGTTCTGGATTTTGATGCCTACGGCAACTTCTACTACAACAGCCTGAAGGTCGTCGGCAGCAGTTACACCTGCGACGTCTTCATCTCCGTCGACGGCGGCGTGACCTGGAGCAACGGAACCGACGCCTACGGAGGCGACAAGCAGTGGATGACCATCGATCGCACGGCAGGCATGGGCGAGGGCCACATCTACTGCGGCTGGACCGATTACTTCAGTTCCTGCGATGGTTCGTTCACCCGCTCCACGGATGGCGGGCAGACCTTCGTCGGCTGCCTGTCGGTCCCCAATGACCCGATGTGGGTCACCCTGGCGGTCGATCCGGAAGGCGAGTTGTACGAGGCGGGGCTGGACTGGTGGGCCGATCAGTTCGTCATCACCCGATCCTCCAACGCCCAGAACGCCGGCCAGACGCCGACCTTCAACCTCAGCCGGACCGTCAACCTCGGCGGCAGCGCGACATCTTCCACCGGTCCCAATCCCGGCGGGCTGCTCGGCCAGGTCTGGGTCGCCTGCGACCATTCCGTCGGGCCGCACCGCGGCAACGTCTACATGCTCAGCTCGGTCAACCCGCCCGGAGGCGATCCGCTGGACGTGATGTTCGCCCGCAGCACCGATGGCGGCTCGACTTGGAGCAATCCGGTGCGCGTCAACGACGTTGCCACCGGCTGGCAGTGGTTCGGCACGATGTCCGTCGCTCCCAACGGCCGCATCGATGTCATCTGGAACGACACCCGCAACGATCCGGGCGGCTACGACTCGGAGCTGTTCTACTCTTCTTCCACTGATGCCGGCGAGACATGGTCGGCCAACTTGGCGCTGACCCCGCCGTGGGACCCCCATATCGGCTGGCCCAATCAGGACAAGATCGGCGATTACTATGACATGATCTCCGACCGCGTCGGTGCGCACGTCGCCATCTCCACCACCTTCAACGGCGAGCAGGATGTCTACTACCTGCGCATCGGCGATTACGACTGCAACGACAACGGCATCGGCGACAGCGAAGACATCGACGATGGAACCAGCAACGACTGCAACGCCAACGAGATCCCAGATGAGTGCGAGATCGCGGCCGATCCAAGCCTCGATGCCGACGGCTCGGGCATCCTCGATGAGTGCGAGGCGCGCGGCGACATCGACGGTGACGGCGATGTCGACACCGCCGACCTCCTCGCCCTCCTGGCCAACTGGGGCGACTGCCCCGAGCCCCCGGAACCCTGCCCCGGCGATCTCGATGGCGATGGTGATGTCGACACCGCCGATCTGCTGGCGCTGCTTGGCAATTGGGGACGAAGTGATTCTTGAGACTTGAGGCCTGAGTCTTGAGACGGCGTGCGTTGGATCCGAGCGCAAAGCCCCGGGACTCCCGTTCCGTGGCCTCTCGTCGCACCCCATGGGGCGCCTGTCAACGTCGGGGGAATGACAGCAGGCGGACGATCGTCCGCCTGCCCTTCGCGTCGGTGACATGATGGCCGTGATCTGGCGGTCTGCCAGTTAGAGGCCGCGACTCTCGGCGGCCGGATTATGGCCGGCGGCAGCTTTCTCCTGGTCCGGCGTGTCCGGCCGGCACAGGGCGGTGCCGGGAGCCCCGTCGATCACGCTTTGCAGCGTCATCTTCCGGAAGCTGTCCTGGAGGAGGACGATGACCTCATCCAGCCGCGCGTGCAGCGGGCAGAGCTGGCCGGCGTGCGACTCTCGGGACACCGGGCAGCAGGTGATCCGCTCCAGAGGATCGATGGCGTTGACCACATCCAGCAGGGTCGTGGTGTTGGGGTCGCAGTCGATCTGGAAGCCGCCGCCGCGGCCTCGCTGCGCCCGCACCAGGCCGGCTCGGGCGAGCATCTGGAGCACCTTCACCGAATAGTCGGTCGGCACCTTGGTAAGGCCGGCAATTCGCTCGCTGGTGGTCGGCTCGGTCTCCGACTCGGCGAGCACGATCATGATCCGAAGGGCGTACTCTGACGTCGTGGAAAGCATGGTGGACTCTCGGAGGGGTTTCTATTTGGAATCAGTATTGGATAGAAAGCGGTGGATGTCCATGTTTATTCCGATATCCGACAGTTTAGGGATATTCGGGGCGGATTCAGTGTTTTTGAGGCGTTTCCGGCCAGTCTGAGGCCCCATTGGGGCCGTTCGTCCCGCAAGAGAGGCGTTTTTCGTCGGCGGCTGGGGTTGTTGGGCCCCTTCCCGCTGTCGAGCAGCGGGCGGCGCCGCGGCCGGGCTTCCGGCCATCAACCGCCCGCACTCTTTTCTGACCTGGGCCGGATTTGATCTTGACCGGGCGGGCCGACGGCCGACAATTAGAGACGGAGATCCGTTTTCTCGATTGCGCGTCAGGGGCTATGCCCCGTTAGGCACGCGGAACGGTAAGTGTGCGCCCTCAGTCGCGCCAACACAGGCAAAGGGGAGAACCGCGGCAAGGCCGCACATTCCGATGCCTCGAGCCGCGGGGCGAGCCGAGGCCACTCGAGCCGCAACCGAATAGCGGAGCCGGATCAGCGTGGGCGGGGAAGCACGACGCTGCCGGAACTTTTGCAGGAAACAGGAGGACCCCATGCACCGATCAGGAATCATCGCTCGAAACTGGATCGCCCCGCTCGCGATGCTGCTGCTGTTCGCCGGAAGCGCGATGGGCGCTGATGGCTGGTTGTCCATCTCGCCGAACGGGCAGGTGGTCAATCGCGATGTTGGGGCTCCCGTCGGCGGTTGGATCGTCAGGCAGGATGCCGGTTTCGCGGGCCTCGAGCTGACAAGCCGTCTGGACGGCGTGGCGATGGAGCTTCGTGAGAATGATTCCGGGCGGTTCGTCGAGTTGAACTGGCCGGACGCGGCGACATGGGGCGAGATCGGCTCGCCGGCGCTTCCGGTTGTCCGCCGTCTGGTGGTCATCCCCCAGGGCGCGACGGTTCGCCTGAACGTTCTGGAAGGTCGATCGACGACGGTGGATCTCCAGGCCCTCGGTTATCCGCCGATGGTGTATCCGGAGCAGGCGCCGGTGGAGAAGCTGGCCGGGGCGCGGGAGAACGCGCCGTTTGACTTTGACCGGTCGGCCTACGCGGTGAATCGTCTGCTGCCGGAGGAGCGGGTGACGCTGACCGAGTGCGGGATTGTGCAGGGCCATCGTCTGGGGCTGCTGGAGATTCGCCCGGTGGCGTACAACGCGGCGGCGGGGGCGCTTCGGCTCTGGCCGCAGATTGAGGTGAAGATGCAGTTCCGCGGAGGCCGGCCGGCCGGGCCGGAGGCGCGGGCGCTGGGCTCGATGGGGGGCATGCTGCTGAACCCGCCGGCGGCGCCGCAGCGGGGAATGAACTACCTGATCGTGGTGGCGGAGGCCTACGCCGGCGGGATCGACCCGTTCGTCGTGGGCAAGACGGGCCAGGGCTTTGATGTGATGACTTACGAGGTGCCGGCGGGGACCAGCGCCACGGTGATCAAGAACTACATTCAGAGCCTGTGGGGCACGGCCGATCAACCGGACTACATCCTGCTCGTGGGTGATACGAACACCATTCCCTGCTGGACGGGCGGGGGAAGCTACTCGCCGGACACGGATCTGCCTTATGCGTGCATGGACGGCGGGAGCGACTGGTATCCGGACATCCCCATCGGTCGCTTTCCCGTGCGTTCGATGGACCAGTTGCAGGATGTGATCGACAAGACGCTGTTCATCGAGGCGGGGACGTACCCGGACCAGGACTACGTTCTGCGTGCGGTGTTCATGGCCTCCAACGACAACTACACCGTCAGCGAGGGGACGCACAACTACGTCATCGACACCTACATGGACCCGAACGGATTCACGTCCGACAAGCTCTATTGCCACACGTACAACGCCACGACGCAGCAGGTTCGCGATGCGTTCAACGATGGTCGAATCTACGGCATCTACTCCGGCCACGGCAGCAGCACGAGTTGGGCGGACGGGCCTCCCTTCTCGCAGAGCGATGTGCAGAACCTGACCAACGCGGGGCTGTACCCCTTCGTGTGCAGCTTCGCCTGCCTGACGGGCGACTTCAAGGACTACACGGAATGCTTTACGGAGACGTGGATCCTCGTTCCCGAGAAGGGAGCGGCGGCGATCTACGGAGCCTCCGTGAGCAGCTACTGGGATGAGGATGACAAGCTGGAGCGATTCCTCTTCGATGTCATCTACGTCGATGACATCCGGGAGGTGAGCCCGGCGTGGCAGGCGGCGTTCCTGCTGTATCTGGACCACTACGGCCCCTCGGACTTCACCCGGATGTACTTCGAGATGTACAACCTGATGGGCGATCCGAGCCTGTTCATCCCCCTGCCGGGCGGAGGAGCGGCCATGCGAGTGAGCCCGGTGGGCGCGTTCAACTCGGAAGGCCCCTATGGCGGACCGTTCACCCCGCCGAGCATGGACTACACGGTGATTAACAGCGCCGAGGAGCCCATCTCGTATGAGGTGACGAGCGATGCGTTGTGGCTGGATATCGACAACGCCTCGGGCACCATCCCGGTCGGCGGCACCGTGGACGTGACCGTCTCCATCAACGGCTATGCCGAGACGCTGGGCAACGGCCACTACGAGTCGCTGGTGGAATTCGTGAACACGACAAACCACGATGGCGACACGACCCGCCTGGCGACGCTGGAGGTCGGCGTGCCCGTGCCCATCTACAGCTTCCCGATGGACACGGATCCGGGCTGGTCCACCGAAGGGCAATGGGCCTTCGGCCAGCCGACCGGAGGCGGCGGCGACCATGGCGGACCGGATCCCACCGGCGGCCACACCGGCGCCAACGTCTACGGCTATAACCTGAACGGCGACTACGAGAACGATATGCCCGAGCGGCATCTGACCACTGCCGCTATTGACTGCTCCGACCTGACCCAGGTGCAGTTGAAATTCTGGCGCTGGCTGGGCGTGGAGCAGCCTGCTTACGATCACGCCTACGTACGCGTCAGCAACAACGGCGTGAACTGGACCGAGGTCTGGTCCAACGATCAGGAGATCACGGACTACGTCTGGCAGCACCAGGAGTTCGACATCTCCGCCGTCGCGGACAACCAGCCCACGGTCTACCTGCGCTGGACGATGGGAACCACCGACGGGAGCTGGCAGTACTGCGGTTGGAACATCGATGATGTGGAGGTCTGGGGCGTCGAGCCGACGCCCGAGTGCCCGGAGGACATCAACGGCGACGGCGTGGTCAATACCGAGGACCTGCTGATCCTGCTCGGCAACTGGGGCAACAGCGGTGATGGCGATATCGACGACAACGGCGTTGTTAACACCGCCGACCTGCTGCTGCTGCTCGCCGCGTGGGGTGACTGCCCCTGAGGCATGATCACGGAACGTATCTCACTTGGGATCAGTCCACGCCCGGGCCGGTCTCGGAAGAAGGAATTGAGTATGCCCGGCATGCCGCCGGAAAGGAAACTGGAGGATTCACATGATTCGTGCGACGCATCTCTTATCGTTGGCGGCCCTCGCCGTCCTGATTCCATTTGCCAGGCCGGCGAATGCTGATGAGGCGGTGACCGTCAATGTCCTCGATGGTAATCCCGATCGTATCGTTATCGATTACGAGTTCGGCGAGTTCACGAGTCGGACCGTGCGGATCGACGGCCGGCGGTTCATCGAGGTCTACCTGGAGGGGGAGAGCGTGAAGAAGGAGCTCGGCGCGCCGGCCCTGCCCGACGTGTCGCGCAGCGTCATCATTCCCGACGATGCCCGGATGGCGGTTCGCGTCATCGAGGGCACATACTACGAGACGAAGGACGTCGATGTCGCGCCGTCCAAGGGCATTCTGTACCGCGATGTCAATCCGGACGATGTGCCGTATACGTTCGGCAGGACCTATGCAACGAATGCCTTCTACCCGGGGGAGCTGGCCACGCTGCGGGAGCCGCACATTCTGCGCGATCACCGCGGTATCGCGGTGACGGTCCATCCCTTCCAGTACAACCCCGTCACGCGGGTGCTGCGGGTATACACGTCGATGACGATCGAGGTCACGGCGGTGGGGAAGGACCGCGTCAACGTGCTGAAGCGCCGGCCGCAGCCGCGGGCGCTCAGCCTGGCCTTCCACCAACTCTATGAGACGCACTTCATCAACTACAACATGGAGGGACGCTACGACCCGCTGGATGAAGAGGGCGACATGCTCATCATTTGCCACGATGCGTGGCTGGGCAACGTCCAGGCTTTCGTGGATCACAAGAACTCCATCGGGATCACCACGTCACTGGTGGGCGTCTCCACGATCGGGAACAACTCCACCGCGATCAAGAACTACATCCAGGATCTGTATGACACCAGCGACCTGGCGTTCGTGTTGCTGGTGGGCGACGATGCCCAGGTCAGGTCCTACCAACTGGGCGGCAGCGCCTCCGATCCCACCTATTCCAAGGTGGACGGCGGCGACGACTACCCGGACATCATGGTCGGGCGCTTCTCGGCCGAGTCGCCCGGCGATGTCGACACCCAGGTCCAGCGCACCATCGACTACGAGAACATGCCCGCCACCGAACAGGACTGGTTCTGGAAGGGCATGGGCGTCGCCTCCAACCAGGGGGCCGGCATCGGTGATGACGGCGAGTCCGACGATCAGCACCAAGACAACCTCCGCCTGCTGCTTCTTGACTACGGCTACACCGAAGTGGATCAGATCTACGATCCCTACGGCACGGCCCAGATGGTCACCAACGGTCTTCACGACGGCCGCGGCATGGTCAACTACACCGGTCACGGCTGGCCCCAGGGCTGGGGCAGCACGGGCTTCGACAACAACGCCGTCAACGCCCTTCAAAACGACAACATGCTGCCGGTCATCACTTCCGTGGCCTGCAACACCGGCCAGTTCGACGATTACACCTGCTTCGGCGAGGCCTGGCTGCGGGCAACGCACAACGGCCAGCCCACCGGCGCCATCGGCTTCTACGGCTCCACGATCAGCCAGTCCTGGGCTCCGCCCATGCAGATGCAGGATGAGTACATCGATCTGTACACCACCGAGACCTACGTCACGTGGGCGACACTGTGCTTCGCCGGCTCCTGCTCGATGATGGATGATTACGGCAGCAGCGGCGTCAACGAGTTCAACTACTGGACGATCTTCGGCGATCCTTCCCTGAGGGTCGTGGGCACGGTGGCCCCGCCCACCGGCATGAAGGTCTCGCCGGGCTCCGGCCTCGCTTCGGAAGGCGCCAACGGCGGCCCGTTCAACCCCGATTCAATCACCTACACCCTCGCCAACCACGATCCGATTCCGCTGGAGTACAGCGTCAGCAAGACGGCGACGTGGATCGACCTCAGCAGTGTGGGCGGCTCGATCCCGGTGAGTGGGACGGCCGAGGTGATCGTCTCCATCAACGACACCGCCAACGGGATGGGCAACGGCTACTACGAGGATGTCGTGGAGTTCGTCAACGTCACCAATCACGATGGCGACACCACCCGCGATGTCAGTCTTGAAGTCGGCGTACCCGTGCCCGTCATCGTCTTCACCATGGACGAGGACCCCGGCTGGTCAACCCAGGGACTCTGGGCCTTCGGCCAGCCGACCGGAGGCGGCGGCCAGTATGGCGGACCCGATCCCACCAGCGGTCACACGGGCAACAACGTCTACGGCTACAACCTGGATGGCGACTACGAGGACAACCTGCCCGAGCGGCATCTGACCTCGACGGCCATCGACTGCTCGGACCTGACGCAGGTGCAGCTGAAGTTCTGGCGCTGGCTCGGCGTCGAGCAACCCCTCTATGACCATGCCTACGTGCGCGTGAGCAACGACGGCGTGAACTGGACTCAGGTCTGGACCAACGACGCCGAAGTCACCGACGGCAGTTGGTCCCTCCAGGAATTCGACATCTCGGACGTCGCGGATGGCCAGCCGACGGTCTACCTGCGCTGGACGATGGGCACGACGGACGGCGGTTGGCGTTACTGCGGCTGGAACATCGACGATGTGGCGATCTGGGGCGTCGAGCCCACCCCCGAGTGCCCCGAGGATATCAACGGCGACGACGTCGTGAACACCGAGGATCTGCTGATCCTGCTGGGCAACTGGGGCAACGGCGGTGATGGCGACATCGACGACAACGGCGTCGTCAACACCGCAGACCTCCTGCTCCTGCTCGCCGCGTGGGGTGAATGCCCGTAACCGGCCGTCATCCGCTCCACTCAGATCATCTGCGAAAGAACGCGAGCACCGCCGACTGGCGGTGCTCGCGTGTCGTTGGAGATCGCGACCGTCCGATCCGTCAACGATCACCTCGGTCGTTGATGCGCCCGCGCCAGTGGAGAATATCGGGCCGGCGGGAAAGGGCCCAAGGAGCGGCAGACAAACCGCCCGCGGCCGTATCGGGATGTATGGTCGGATCGGCGATGCCTCTGTGCTGCATCGACGCCAACACCGTCCAGCCGACCGGTCCGCCCCAGATTCATCTGGGGCACCGGATAGCCTGGTTGGCGCTGCATGCCCGTGAGAGGCGAATACCAGCCATGCTGCCCTCCGTGGCGCTGGACCGGATCGATCGGAGTGGGCATTGCCCCTCTCGCCGGGGCCCGTGGGCGGTGTTCGCGACGGCAATGTCAAAGCAGCGTCGGGATTCCTTGTGGTGAGGAGCAAAGGGTAGTATAATGTCGAGTAGTAGAAGCTCTCGCGGAGGAAGGCACGCGCAGACGCGTCCCGTTGCTGCACCGTGGGAGATTCGCTTCTGAGGGGGGCGCGGTGCGCAGAGGGCTTTGAAACGGCAGTGGGGCGGGGTGCCGAGGCGGCGCCGGACCGGCGCTGGGTTGTCAACTCTCACTCTGAGCCGTGCGTGGCTCAGGTCGGCACCGGAAGAGGAGGACAATACCCATGCAGTGCTCGCGCGTATCACACATGGCAGTCCGCGGATCGCTGGCGGCGGTGCTCGCCGCCGTCCTCACGACGGGCATGGTCCGGCCAGCCCTGGCCGCCGCAAACC
>Ga0272441_10001111_pt1 | contig 57562 bp, 47 predicted proteins | sample SSMProp6N_FD_193582 | JGI IMG/M metagenome (GOLD analysis project Ga0272441, IMG submission 193582) | Marine sediment archaeal communities from Little Sippewissett salt marsh, Falmouth, MA, United States - SSM-Prop-6N | ecosystem: Environmental > Aquatic > Marine > Wetlands > Sediment ...
GCCTCAAGGCGAAGACTATCTGCGGCTCAGTCCACCTCTTCCGCTTCATCTATATGCCCTCCCAGAAATGAGAATCCTACCCCAAATTCTCATCCCCGGCGGACCAAGTTTCGGGGTTCAGACCACTCCCCGCCCGAGCCGTCGTCATGGCTCGCACTTCAGCGGCCTGCCGTTCCTCCTCGGCCGCGGCCTCAATGCTGCTTGCCCCGTCCTTGGCCTTGACGCCAGGACGCCCCACTATATCATCGGGCCCATGAGCGGCGACGCTGAACCGGCCCCAAAGGTCCTCGAGGACCTCATCGCCCGCGCGAGCGCGGCCGGGGCTTCGGACATCCACCTTCAGATGCACTCTGAGGAAGCAGAATTATCTCTCCGCCTCGATGGGGTCATGACTTCTCTGGAGAGCATTCCGCGTGATCTCGCTGAACGCGTCTTCGGTCGCATCAAGTTCCTTTCCAGGCTCAAGACGTACCAGGAGTCCCTGCCCCAGGATGGACGCATCGACGCGGCGTCGGTCGGCTCGGCGAGCGACATCCGCGTCGCCACGTATCCGACGGTCACGGGGGAGAAAATAGTCCTGCGTCTCTTTACGGAGACGGCTGTCATTCCTCTCGGCGAGCTCGGGTTCCCCAGTCCGGCCGTGGACGAGATGGAGGGGGTTCTGTCGCGCGGTGCTGGGATGATGCTGCTGACAGGCCCCGCCGGCTCCGGCAAGACGACCACGATCTACGCCTGTCTCGAACGCCTGGCGTCCGACGGAGGACGCCACATCATCTCCGTCGAGGATCCGGTCGAGCGAATCCTGCAGGGGGTGATGCAGACTGAAATCAACGAAGCTCGGGGCCTCGACTTCGCAACGGCCGCGCGTCACCTGATGCGGCAAGATCCCGAGGTGATCGTCATAGGCGAGATCCGCGACGGCGAGACCGCGGCCGTAGCCGTTCGGGCCGCCCTCACCGGACACATGGTGATCTCAACCCTCCACGCGGGAAGCTGTCGCGGTGTCTTCGAGAGGCTTCTGGTGATATGCGAGGACCGTGACGCGGCGATCTCATCTCTGGAGTTCGTCATAAACCAGCGACTCGTGAGACGCCTCTGCTCCGCGTGTTCGGGCTCTGGATGCCCGGCGTGCCTGTCGACCGGGTATCATGGACGTCTGCCGGTGGTGGAGTGGCTGCGCGTCGAGGACGGCCACAGGCGCTCTGCGCGTAGCGGCGACCTGGACGCGATTCGTCCGGCGGCGGTGCTGGCCGACGCGGCCCGCGACCTCGTCGCGGCCGGCCTGACCGGCGAATCCGAGTGCCAGAGAGTATTCGGCTGGGCAGAGAAGTGAACCTCGAAGAGCTCTCGTTCTTCAACAGGCAACTGGCCGGCATGGTCGCCAGCGGCATCCCCCTGGAGGGAGCACTGAAGCATCTCTGCAGCGAAATGGCGAAGGGCAAGCTGCGGAGCGAGATCGAGGCCCTCGAAGCTCAGTTGCGCGAGGGCGCCCCTTTGGCCGAGGCGATCGGCTGCAGAAGTCTGCCGCCGCTGTACGTGAGCATGGTCCGGCTCGCCGCGACCTCGGGTGACCTGCCGGCGGTTCTCACGATGCTGGCCGACCATTACGAGCAGGAGGCCGTCGCGTGGACGAAGCTCCGCGGGCTGATGGTGTACCCGCACATCGTGCTGACGGTGGCGCTGGCCTTCTCGGTCATGATGACCCGTGTGCTGCACAGATATCTCGACGAGGTCATCGGTTACTACTCCGTCATGAGGTGGTCGGTATCGGACCTGGTGCGCTACAAGGCGGAGCTCTACGTGCCGCCCGTGGCCTTGGGGGTGCTGCTGGCCGTGGCGTTGCTGGCGGGAGTCTTCCCCGGCTGGCGCCGCTGGCTTCGCTGGAGGGCACCCGCCTTCAAGGACGCCTCCATGGCGAGGGTGGCCTCGGCAATGTCGGTGATGCTGCGCTCGGGCTGCACGCTCGAGGAAACCTTCGCCGCAGTGGCCGATCTCGAGGCGGGCACGCCCGCCGCGCCCGAGATCGAGCGATGGCGCGAGCGCCACGGGGAGGGCCACGGCGCCTTCTCCGAGATTGCCGCCGGTAGCGTGGTCTTCCCGCCGTTCTTCGTGTGGATAGCCTCGACCGCTGGGGAGGATCTGGCCTCGGGCTTCGAGCGCGCGGGGGGCGTCTACACGCGCCGGGCGCGGCACCGCACGGAGATGATGCTCTACGCGGCGCTGCCGCTCGCGGTGCTGGTCATCGGGCTTGTCATCCTCGGCGAGGCGTGGGTATTCGCTAAGGTGCTGACGGCGCTGTGGCGTCCGTTGTAGTGCCGCCTGTGCGGGGTGCTGATGGTATCTCTGGGCCATGCTCTCGTCAGGCTCACCCTATGGGTGCTGTGGCCCGTGGCGCTACTTGCTCTTGCGGCCGGCGGCGGCCCCAAGATGAAAGCGAGGCCCGCCCGCGGCGCCGACGCCCTGCGCATCGAGGGCGTGGCCTGGATCTTCACCTTGCTCGGCGTGGCAGCCTTCCACATGGGGAAGGAGTTCGACAACGAGATTGCGCTCGTGGCGGGCGCGTCCAACGTGCTCGCCGGGATGGTCCTGAATGCGTGGGCGGTCCTCTGCGCGGCGGCAGGCGGCCTGAGGCGAGAGCCGGTCCGAAGGCTGAACATCACGCTGGTGGCGTCTCTCGTGCTGGCGGTAGTGCAGGGAGCTGCCTATGCCGTGGCCTTCTACGAGGGACGTCAGGAGGCGTCGCTCGTCGGGACGGGGACGGTCGTGAAGCTCATCTCTGTAGCGGTCATCATAGGGCTCTTCCACGCGATCTGGCAGGCCGTTGCGCGGCCATTGACGGAGCGCGAGCGCGCGAGGCTCTTCGTCGACCTGCTGGAGACGTGCGTCGCCAACGGGCAGGACCCCGCGCAGGCCATTGCCCGACTCTCAGAGATGGGCGACGCCACCTTCGGCGCGGACATCCAGAAGGTGGCAGAGAAGATCGGCGATGGAGAGCGCCTGGTCGAGGCGTTGCGCCGGACGGACGACTTCCTCCCGCGTGAGCTCACCGAGATGCTCGCCGTGGCCGAGGAGACGGGCGATCTCGCGGCTGTCCTGCCGGCCTGCCGGAAGGTGACGGGCGAGCATGTTTCGCGCACGAGGAGCGCCTTCAGCTATGTCCTCATGGTGGCGCCGATCTTCAACGGCCTCGTCGGCGGGGTGCTCTTCTTTCTAATGGTCTTCATCCTGAAGAAGTTCGAGAGGATGACGGCGCAGATCGGGATGCTGGGCAATCTGCCGCTGTCTCTCATGCGCCAGCCCTTCTACAAGTGGGCCCTCTCTGCGGCCATCTTCCTGCCGGTGGTGCTGGTGTTGGTGCTCTCTTCGAGGTCGTCGCTGGTGCGGAGACTGCGCCTGCGGTGGCTTGTTGACCGGATCGCCTACCGGACCCCCTGGAGGCGGATGAGGATGCAGCGCGACCTGTCGGCGATGCTGGCCGTGCTGTTGGATGCGGGCGTTCCCGAGGCGCGGGCCCTCGAGATGGCCGCGGCGTCGACCGCCAACCGCGTCTTCGTCCGTCGCGCCAGCTCGGCGCGCGCCGCGCTGGCGGAGGGCGAGCCATTGGTCAAGGCGGTTATGCGGCTGGACGACAGCGGCGAGCTCGAATGGCGGCTGGCCAGCGCGGCCGGAGGATCGACCGGTTTCTCCGCCGCCCTCGACGGATGGCATGAGTCGCTGGACGCAAAGGCCTTCCGTGCAGAGCAGGCTTTCACGCACGTGGTGACCACGCTGATCGTGACGGTGAACGGTGCGGTAGTGGCCGTCGTGGCCTTCGGGGTATTCGGCTTCCTGAACGACATGATCGTGCACATGATGCGCCGCTTCTGAGGCAATCTGCTTTGGGAGCGGGGCCGTGTAATATCGGCGCGCATTTGTAATTGCCCCTGCCAGACCGTCCCGGCATAATGCTACAGGTGTCCAAGCACAGGTCAATTGTGGAGAGGGGCCAATGGACTACGGTGAGATCGCCTTCTTCAACTCCCAGGTCGCGGCGATGCTCCGGCGCGGGCTGCCCCTCGAAGGGGCGCTCAGCAACCTCGCCGCCAACATGCGGCGCGGCAGGCTGAAGACGGAGATAGACGCCCTGCAGGCAGATCTCTCCCGTGGCACGCCTCTCGCCGAGGCGCTGGAGACGCGACGGCTCCCCGAGCTCTACAAACGAACGCTCGCCGCCGGGGCCGAGTCGGGCGACCTGCCCGGCGTGCTGGTGCTGCTGGCCGACCACTACCGCAGGGCTGACTCGAGCTGGACGAGGCTGAAGGGCCTGATGGTCTACCCGATGATCGTGCTCGGCTTCGGCCTGGTGATCTCGGGCTTCGTCGCCGGGATATTCGGACCGTTCGTGCACACATTCGCTTCCGAGCTGGACTACGGCCAGACCATCCGGGCCGCGGGCTCGGCCGCGCGGCTGAAGGTGGTCGTCCCGCCCATTCTGCTGGCCATCGTGACGGTCTTCTTCGTGGCGGCGATGGCGGTGCCGGCGTGGAGGCGCTTCTGGCGCTGGAGGCTGCCCGGCCTCAAGGACGACTCGGTCGCGCGGGTGTCTTCTGGTCTGGCCGTGATGATGCGCGCCGGGTGCAGCTTGGCCACCGCCTTCAGGACCTTCGCCGCGGTCGAGCGGGAGACTCTCGCCGGTCGCGATCTCGATCGCTGGGGCGAGCGCCTGGCCGAGGGGCGCTCGCACTTCGGCGAGCTGGCAGAGGGCAGCGACGCCTTCCCCCCCATGTTCGTGTGGTTGGTCGATTCGGCGGGCGAGAACATGCCCGGCGGCTTTGAACAGGCGGCCGATGTCTACCGCGAGAGGGCGCGGCGGCGTATGCAGATGGTCCTGTATGCTGCTCTGCCGCTGTCGATCATGCTGCTGGGCCTGATGGTCTTCGGCCAGGTCGCGGGGGTGATCGGGTTCCTGGGGCACCTCGTCGACGCGATGTGTGGTATCTACTGATCAGGAGTATCGGGTGGACCTCAGCCACTGGACGCCACAGGCGGCATTCTACCTGGCGCTTCTGCTGGGAATGCTCTTCGTGGCGTGGCCAGTGGCCCTCTTCAAGGTGCTCGCGCGATGTCCGCAGCAGGAGGGCAAGCAGGGCTCTCACGGGCGCGACGCTGTCATCGCAGTGCTCGTCGGATGGGGATTCGCTACGATCGGCATCTTCGTCCTCTCCCTCAGCGATGCGGGGCCTCTCGACCTGTCGATGGCCGCGGGGACGTCCTACATATGCGGCTCGGCGGTGCTGGGCGGCTATGCGCTCTTCAAGGCCTACCGTGCGGCGCTCGACCGCGAGCGCCGGCGCCTTCCCCTTGCGGCGGTGAGGGCGGCGCTGGGGCTGATCCTGGTACAACTCTTCATGTTCAGCCCGAAGTACGGCACGGCCCCCCCCTCGGACCTGTGGGAGAACGTGACGGTGGCCCTCATCGTCGCGAGGTGGCCGTTCCTCGTCGGTCTGTGGCTGAGCGCCTACTACCTTGTGACCCTGCCGATGCGGCGGCGCGAGCGCAACGAGCTGTTCCTCGATCTCCTCGAGCGCTGCCTGAGGAGCGGCCGCAGCGTCGAGGCGGCGCTCGCATCGTTGGCCGAGCGCGGCGAGAAGGCCTTTGGTCGCAGGCTCCGGCGGCTGGGGGTCCACCTCGAGGCGGGCTGTGGCCTGATCGAGGCGCTCAGGCAGACACCGGGCCTGCTGCCGCCGCAGACGGTCGAGACGCTGGCGGTGGGCGAAGAGACGGGCGACCTGCTGGGGGTGATACCGGCCTGCCGCGTGTCGTCGGGCGACGCCTCGTCCCGGGTCCGGGGGGCGATGAACTACGTGATAGTCCTGGCGGGGGGGGTCTTCCTGCCGGTGCTCTTCATCGTGCCGATGCTCTTCATCTATGTGGTGCCGCAGTTCGCGGCGATGCTCCAGGACATGGACTTGCCGGTGGAACTGCCGTTCCTCATGCAGATGGTGTGCCTCTCGGTCAACTCCGGTTGGGGCTGGATGCTGATCTGGGCACTGCCCCTCGGCATGATCGCGGCCGCCTACGCCTACGTCAGGGGGCCGATGGGGTTCCGCTGGGCGCCGTGGAGGATGCTGGCCGACCGCCTGCACTGGCTCTTCTCGTGGCGGAGGCTGCGGCTGAGGCGCGATTTCTCGGCGATGCTCGCGGCCGAGCTCGATGCCGGCGTGCCGGAGCCGAGGGCGGTCGAGCTCGCGGCGAGGGCGTGCGACAACGCGGTCATCATCCGAAGGGCCCGTCGTGTCACCAGGGCGCTCGCGGCGGGCGAGCCGCTGGCCGAAGCGCTCAGGCGCATCGACCGCAGCGGTGAACTACGCTGGCGAATGGAGAACGCGCTCAAGCGTGGCGGCGGCTTCCTCGAGGCGCTGGAGGGGTGGCACGAGGCGCTCGACGCCAGGGCCTTCCGGCACGAGCAGACGGCGGCGCACGTGGTGACGACGGTGCTAGTGCTCATCAACGGCGCGCTCATAGGAGCGCTGGCGATAGGTTTCTTCCAGTGCATGGTGATGCTGATAGAGGCGACGGCGCCATGGTAGCCACGACGGGCAGACCGGGGCGTGAGAGCGGCGTTGTCACGCTGGAGCTCGTCGTTGCCATCGGCATCATGGTCACGGCCCTGATGGCGATCGCCTACTCCTACCACTCGGAGCGGCAGATGCTGCTGGCGACCTACCACAGGGCAGTCGCCGTCGAGGCCGTCGACGGTGAGATGGAGGTGCTGCTCGCGGGCGAGTGGCGCAGCTGGGCGGAGGGCGAGCACGACTACAAGCTCGCGGGGGACGCCCCGGCCGCGCTGCCGGCCGGCAGATGCACTCTCACGATCGGAGGCGGGCGCGTCAGGCTCGAGTGGCGGCCTTCAGGGCCTCGCTCGGGCGGGGCGGTGGCGAGGGAGGCCCGGGTGAGATGAGGCGGCTCGCGCGAGACGAGCACGGCTTCATGCTGATCGAGGTAATTGTCTACGTGGCCGTCTTCGCGGTGGTGATGGTAGTGGCCTACATGGCGGTGACCGCCTGTATGAGGACATCCGCGGCCTTCAGGCGCAACTGCGACGATGTCCAGGCGGCCCTCCGGGCCGGCGAGGCGTGGCGCGATGAGGTCCGTTCCGCCCGGTCGGTGAGCCTGATGGCCGGGGGCGGTCTGGCGCTGACAACGGGCGCCGATATCGCTGAGTACCGCCTCAGGGGCAACGACGTGGAACGGAGGCCCGCTGCAGGCAAGCCGTGGACCGCCGTCCTTGGACGTGTGAAGTCGTCGCGGTTCGTCGTCGACAAGCGGCGAAGTGTCACTGCGTGGCGGTGGGAGATCGAGATCGAAGGGCGCAGGGGGCCGGCGTGCGTTCGCCCGCTCTTCACGTTCATCGCGGTGCCCTGGGGCGGTGGGGGGGGGGGGGGCGGCAAGGCCGGTGTAACGGAGGAGGCCGAGCGATGAGGAACGAGCGGGGAACGGCGCTGGTGCTGGTGGTGATCCTCGTGGCCGTGGTCGCCGCCATCGCCCTCACCAGCGCGGTCACCGTCAGGCAGCTGAAGGACTATGTCTCGTCGGTGGAGAGCAAGCACGAGGCCCGTCTCGAGAAGGACGCGCCTCGTGAACGACAGTGATCACTTGTGCCGTGCCGGCCTCAGCGCACTGGGGCGGCATGGGTAAGAGCACGAGGGTCCTCAGCGAGGACCTCGGTGTCGCTCTGGAAGCCCGGCTTGTTCGCTGGTCCGTTTTCATGCAGCCGGGCCGATGATGCCAACCAGCAGCGGGGGATGCGACCTCACTCTTCTGACGTGCGCTGAACAGGCGGCACCCATATGTCACCTGCCATGCCGAAGTCCGGGGACCGTGAAGAAGAACGCGGGCCGCAAGCCCTTGACATCGGGTCGCCGGGCGGGGTAGAATCCTCAGGAGTCGGGAACGGATCGGCGCAGGTGCAATGGAAATAATCTACTGCGACAAGTGCGGCAATCGCATACCGGACGCTGAGTTCGAGCGCGGCGCAGTACAGTCAGAGGAAGGCAACTTCTGCGCAGCCTGCGCCCCGCAGATGGCTCCCGTCGCCGCCAGGACGGCCAGGCGCAGCCCAGCCTCCACGAGACGCTCACCCCCGCGCACCGACACGGGCAGGCACCGGGCCGCGAAGAAGACGCGTGACTCGGGGACGATCAGGCGCTCGTCCGGCAGGGGCGAGGCGGTCAGGCGCGAGCGCGCTCCCTCGCCGAGGGGCGGGAGGCGCGAGTCGGGATCCCACAGGGCCGTCGGGGCCGGGGGCGGCGGAGGCGCGCGCGGGGGTCCGAGCACGCTCGTCATCGCCGGGGTCGCGCTGGCCATCGGCTTCGCGCTCACCGCCGGGGCGATGTTCATGATGGGCGGCGACAAGAAGCCCCGCCGGCGGCGGACCTCGACGCCTGCCCCCAAAGAGGCGAAGCCGAAACTCGACCCCACGCCCCAGGTGAAGCCCACTCCTGAGCCGGAGAAGAAGGAGGACGATCCGAGGAGCCTATTCGGCCTGCGCGCGCTCCAGACGACGAACGTCCCGAGGCCGGAGCCAGAGCCGGCGAGAACCGTGAAGGCGGCGCCGCGCCTGCCGAACAGCTACCAGCCCTACTTCCTCAACAGGGAGGAGATGTACCTGGGCAAGGAGCAGCTCGCATGCAAGAAGGGCGAGGCGTGGCTGCTGAAGCCGGAGGGAGATCCGCCGAAGCCGGTGCTCCGCGCGCCGAAGGTCGCGAAAGCGCCGGTCATCGACGGCGTGCTTGACGACGAGTGCTGGAAGACGGCCGGGCTGGCGAAGGGCTTCGTCGCCGCCGAGATCAAGGTGCAGGACGGCAGCGACAATCCCCCCGCCCCCGAGAAGACCGAGATGCGCTTCTGCTACGATGACAAGTTCCTCTACGTGGCCGTCAAGGCCTACGACGATGACATTACAGGGCTGGTGCGGAACGGCACGGCGACAAGCTCTTCGCTATGGCAGGACGACGGCGTCGAGCTCTTCCTCGACTTCAACCGCGACTACCAGACCTACCGGCAGGTGATTGCCAACGTCGACGGCGCGCATTCGGAGGGGACCGGCCGCACCGGCGTCCCCGATACCCCCGGCCTCGAGGTCAAGACGAAGATATACGACAAATACTGGACCCTCGAGATCATCATCCCGTTAGCGGGCGTCAAGGCGCGGGGCACCAAGAAGGGCATCGTCTGGGGAGCGAACTTCATCAAGAACGGCTACGTGATGGGTGATTACTACGCATCGACGTGGGCGCACCTCAGGAACGGCTCCAACCATGCGCCCGAGGAGTTCGGGTACCTTATCTTCGAGTGATCCGCTCGCCCTCAGGCGCCCCCCGCACCCCCGGGCAGCCACTTCTGCACCGCCGTCGCCGCCCGGCCGGCGATCAGCCTCTCCCCGTCCGAGTAGCCCTCCTCGCGCCCGGCGAGCTCGCGTGCGAGAACGCCGCGCCAGTGCTCGAGCCGAGGCGCGCGCCCCCGATCGGCCGAGAGATCGTGGAGCTCCTGCGGATCGGCGACCAGATCGAAGAGCTGCTCCCTGCCGTCGGAGCTGAACCAGATGTACTTCTCGCGACCGTCGGTGACGTAGTGATTCGAGAGCGCCCCCCACGCGTGCTCGCCGTGAACGTGCCCGCGCCACTCGGCAGAGGTGCCCCGCGCGAGCGGCAGAACGCTCTCGCCCTCGACCGAAGCCGGGATGTCGACTCCCGCCACATCGAGAAGCGTCGGCATGATGTCGCGCAGCTCGACCGGGGCCGCCGGCTCGGAGCCCGCCGCGAGGTCGAAGCGCCCCGGCGCGCGGAGCACGAACGGCACGCGGGCCGAACCCTCGTACGGGAGGGCCTTTCGGAAGCAGTTGTGGTCGCCCATCATCTCGCCGTGGTCGGCTGCGAAGAGCCAGGCGGTGTCGCCGGCGGAGCCGTCCTCGCCGACGGCCTCGCTGAATCGGCCGATCTGGTGGTCGATGTGCGTCATGAGCGCGTAGTAGCCGGCCATGGCGCGACGGAGCTGCCTGGGGCCGATCAGGCCGTGCGTGGTGTTCGGATTCAGCCCGGCCCGCTCGGCGTCGAGGGTGTCGGCCCAGTCGCCGACCGGCGGCGGGGGGATCTCCTGCGAGAGGTACTGCTCTAGATAGCACGCGGGCGGGTCGAGCGGGGCGTGGGGCCTGACGAACGACATCCAGAGGAAGTAGGGCTTCCTCCGGTCGCGGCGCTTCAGGAACTCGATGGACTTCGTGACGACCCAGTTGGTCGGGTGGAAGCGTTCTTCCAGGTGCCACGGCCTTGCAACCCACGAGTTGGCGGCGAGGCCGTGGCCGGCGAAGTCGACCTCCTGGCCGAGCTTGTCGCGCAGCCACACCCAGTAGTCGTCGGCGAGGTCGTAGTACCTCCGCCAGGTGCGCTCGTGGTGCAGGTACCCGTCGTGGAGGACGACGTTGTGGAAGCCCATCAGCGACCGCGGCGGATAGAAGTGCATCTTGCCGACGCCCTGGGTGTGGTAGCCCGCGGCGGCGAGCTCGCCCGGCAGCGTCGTCTCGTAGTTCCAGTCGACCCCGTCGCGGTAGCCCGTGCGGCCGTGCGAGCGCGGGGCCAGGCCCGTCAGTATGCCCGCCCTCGCGGCGATGCACGAGGGGCAGGCGGTGTAGGCGCGCGTGAAGTTGACACCCTCGCGGGCCATCCAGTCGAGGTGCGGCGTTTCGACGACGGGGTGTCCCGAGACGCCGAGGCAGTCGCCCCGCCACTGGTCGCAGGTGATGAGGATGATGTTCGGCCGCTCAGCCATGGCGCCATGCCCTCCGGAGGTACGGTGCGGGTGCGGCGGTGAGTATACGCGGGGGCGCGCTTGCGTTCAAGGATGTGGGCCGGGGCGGGGTGTTGACAGGGGGATGCGGGGCCGAAACGGGACCATTCCTGATTCCCGAGGCCCTGAGACCACCCCATGACCTGGCTGCCCGATTTGGACCGGGTAGGCGACGGTCACAGAATCCAGCCTGTCGTCGTCCAACTGTATGGACACGGGGCCTAGTGAAGGTGGCAGTCGATGCGGGTTCGCAGCGCACTCTCGGGGTATTTCGCGGCAAGCTTGCTCGCCATGACGGGAGGCGCATGTTCGCCGCACAGTCCTCCTCAGGGGGCACTGCGCGACCTCGGTATTGCTGCTGACGAGACTGTGCCTCTCACTCCCCGTACGCTTCTCGAAGACGCCGATCTCGGCTGGTATCTCGATGGCATGCGCCAGACTCCGGCCGCCGAAAGGAGCGTGGAGCTGCGATCGGCCGCGCAGTCGGCCTACGCGATCACGCGCCTTCGGGCTCTTCACGCCGCAGTGAAGCTCAACGATCCTGCGGCGAAGAAAGTATTGGAGAGCGCGCTGCGGGACCCCGACGAGGTGGTCCGGCGGGTGGCTGCGGAGTACCTTTTCGGGCGGGACGCCCTGGGCCGAACGGTGGCGAGGCAGTATGGCTACGCTGATGTACTGCGAGCGGAAAGATCGCTGACTCGCCTGGCGGATCCCTTTCGGAAGTCCAACTCGGCAGCGCAATACGAACTGACCCAGAGGATGATCGCCCTCGGCCACCGGGTCACGTGGGGGCTGCGGCGACTCGCGAAGGATGATGACGAAGCCATGTCGCTCAGCTGCCACTACGCGCTGCAGCAGATCGAGCGCCGCCACAAGAACACCCCGCTACAGTGGTTCTTGAGGCTGAAGCGTCGGCTCGAGAAGAAGATAACAGTTGACTTCAAGGAGCGGAACATCGACGAAGTAGCCCAAGTTGTCTCGGAGTTGACCGGCGCCAAGGTTTCCCGCGACACGAAGGAATGGGACTGGCCGCACGGGAGTCATCGGTGTCCCACCAGCTTCAGCTGCAAGGACACCAAGGCCGAGGACGTAATCGCGCTGGCATGCAGACGCCTTGAGCTTGAATACTACCTTTGTCCGGGGCGGGTTGTCATCGGCCCCTGCGTCAACTGGGACGGTTGCAAGACGCATGTCTTGGACGTCCGCGACATGGAAGCGGCCGGCTTCCGGCCCGACTGGATGTCTCTTCTCTCCGCCAAGTTCCGTGACGCTGACACTGACCTCTGGATGTCATCTGACTGCGGCCTTGGTCCCTTCTGCGAAGCCGGCTTCATTGTGCTCACCGTGCGCACCAACCAAGGCAATCCCGAAGGACTGCGGCAGACTATGCAGATCGAGGCCTATCTCAACGAGCTCAGGGGAAGGAAACCCACCAAATGACCTAGCCGCCCAGGGCCGCCGGTGAAGGCCCCCCCCCTCACCGCATCGCGCGCTGGAGGGCGATGGTGCCTTCGGCCACAGCGCGGCGGAAGCGCTCCATCGACTCCGGCGTCAACGGGTTCTCCGCGCGGCCGACCCCGTCGAAGGCGTCCGCCCGGCCCTTGCCGAACTGAAGCCGGTCGATCGTCCCGCCGATGGTCGCCTCCAGCGCCTTCGCCTCGCGAGCGCCCCTGCCGGAGCGCTTCGCTTTCGCGATAAGCCGCGTGGCCGTCTCGAGGTAGCGGTGGTCGTCGCAGCCCGCGCGCAGGCGCTCCCATGTGACCGTGGTGCGAAGCCCCCGCGTCGAGGGGTAGACGACGCCGTAGTGGGCCTCGCGGTGCGAGGCGAGGTAGTGCGGCGTGTAGGTGCCGACGCCGGGATAGACCCACTGGAAGAAGCCCTTCACGTCGTGCTTCTTCCTCGCGAAGAACATGTAGGCGCCGAAGGTGAAGCGGTTCATGCCGGTGTTGTAGAGCCAGAGGCGCCGCTTGGCCTTGCGGACCGTCTCGGACACCCACGGCGTGTGAATCCCGGCGCCCCAGGTGTCGATGTCGGCGAGCATCTTCGCCTGCGCGGGGCTCTGCCCGCGTGTGCTGTCGAAGGCCACGAAGCGGAAGCCGGGGGCGTTGTCCTGCATGACGCGGTGCAGCTCGGCGAGCTTCTCCGGCGTCGAGCCCGGGTGCACGATGTACTCATCGTCGGTGCAGAAGCAGATGGGCAGCCAGTTCTTCCGCTTGGAGTGCTCGCGCACCGCGTCGAAGTAGACGCGGACAAGGTCGGCGAACTTCGCGAGGCCGAACTTCTTCGCCTCGGCGTCGCTCTGGTGGCAGTTGCGGTAGCGGAAGCCGGTGCCGATGCCGTAGCCGTTGAGCTCCTGCTTGAAGCCGGCGCCGCGGGCGAGCTCCATGAAGCGGTCCATTTTCGAGAAGTCGACCCGCGCTTTGCCGCCCGCCGCGCCCTTCATGGGAATGTCGACCAGCGGGTCGACGCTCGTCATGCCGTGAGCGCGCGCGTCGTCGAGGACCGTCTTCCACTCACGCCAGTAGAGGTCGTCGCCGCCCGAGAGGTGGTAGTAGTTAACGAACGGGCCCATCATGAACATGCCCATCGGGAAGTCGGGCTCTACGAGCTCGATGGGCCAGACGGTGAGCGAGAGGCCGACGGTGTCGGCCTTGCCCTTCTCGGGCGTGAGGATCACCTTGCCAGAATACCTGCCCGGGCCGGCCCCTGCGGGCACATGGACGACCAGCCAGAACGAGCGCGTGACGCCCTTGCGCACGCCCACGCCCGCCGGCGGAACGGCGTCCATGTACTTCGGGGTGATGGTGTATATCGCGTCGTGGTTGAGCGCCTTGTAGCGTAGCACGAGAGCCTGCACGGCCGACGCCGGGATGCTCGCGCCCCCCGGGCCGGCGAGATCGGAGACCGTGACCTTCATTCTGCCGCAGTCGGCGAGCGGCCAGACGCCCACGCAGCCGGCTTCGTATTCGCCCGGCGTGGCGGCGAGGTCGAGAGCGGCCTTCACCTCGGCGGCGGTGGGGGCCGAGTTGACCTGTATGTCGCGGTCGGGCGAATGCACGAAACGCACGTAGCCGCGGGCGGTGTCGGCCGGAGTGACGCCGGCGTAAGGCGCCGGGGCTGCCGGGACGTCCTCGACGTGGAGCGAGTCGTATTGCTCCTTGCGGCGCTCGGAGAGTCCGGCCAGCCACTTGGCGCCGGCGGCCGCCTCGGACTTGGGGTATATGACGAGGCCGTTAAGGTGGGTGCACCACCAGCGTCCCTGGGCGTCGAGCTCGAGCGAGAGCTGGCCGTCGGCGACGGTCACGTCGAACTCGCTCGGGCGAAAGAGCTTGTCGATGTACTTCGTCCACAGGTCGTCGCCGGGCAGGTCCTCGGCGTCCTCGAACTGGAACTCGAACTTCTTGAAGCTCTCGGCGGTGTACTGCTCGTCGACGACGGTGCGGCCCTCGGCCTTCACGGTGCGGCGCTTAAACCACTGGCCCCAGCCGTTCCCGGGGGGCCCGAGCATAACCCAGACGCGGTAGTCGCCGTTCGGCAGGTCGACGGCGAAGGTGGCCCTGGTCGGCTGGCAGAAGTCGCGGCAGAGGTCGTCGGGCGGGCGGTGGCGGCCGAGCATCTCCATGATGTCGAAGTCGCGCCCGAGCTGAGCGCCGGGCATCCAGCCGTAGCCTTTGACCTTGGAGTAGCCTGTCGACTTCGACGCCGCCGTGAAACCGGGCATCGTCGCCGAGTTGGCGGGCCCGAAGTCGAACTTGCGGATGCCCTTGACCGCGATCTCCTCGATGCCCTTCACGAGGCGCACGTTGTCGATGAAGATGGTGGCGCGGTCGACGGCGATGTTGAAAGCGACGATGTTGCTCACGTTGATGCGCTTGTTCCCCGGGTTGGTCAGGCCGCCGACCGATATCTTCACGCTGTTGAAGCCGGGGCGCAGCACGCGCTCATAGTTGTGCCGCTTCCACCAGTCCGTCGCCATCGAGTCCGGCTTGATCCAGCCCGAGACCTTGATGGGCTTGTCGGCGGCGCTGAAGACGTCCATCGCGAGCGTGTCGTAGCGGCTCCAGTCGGCCTCGAAGCCGCTGAAGGCGACGTTGCCCGCCGGGGCGCGGCTCTCAAGCCGGAGAGCCTTGGTCCCCTCCGTGGCGTGCTCGGCGACGGCGGCCATCTTCGACTTGCCCTTGAACTCGGGCGGCCAGTCCTCGAGGACGTGCTTGCCCGCGTCGGCGCCCTCGAAGCCGTAGAGCACCTTGACCTCGAACGAGCCCGTGCCCTTCACTAGGCGCGCGTTGTCGAGGTAGATGGTCGGCGCAGCGCCGGCCTTGTCGCTGGCGAAGCGTATGGCGAAGAAGCTGAGCTTCGCCAGGTCAAGCGGCTTCTGCCCTCCCTGCTTGACGAAAGCGCCCAGCGAGAAGGCGAGCCTGCGCTTGCCCGGCGGTAGCTTGAACTCGTAGTTGTACCGCTTCCACCAGTCCATCTGGTTGTCGGAGACGACGAACCCGAAGCACTTGACGGGGCCGCCCTCCACGAAGACGTCGATCACGAACTGGTCGAACTCGGCCCACTTGCCAGCCATGTTCGAGTTGCCCCAGAAGCCGAAGTTGGCGTCGAAGGGCTTGTCGAGGGTAGCCTTGCCGGCCTTCTGCCCCTGTGTGGCGTGCTCGGCGACGTACTGGAGCTTCTTGGCGTTCTCGAACCTGCCGGCGTCCGTCTCGAAGTCGAAGAGCAGGACCTCGCGTGGCCCCTCAGCTGCCCGCGCCGCGCCGGCGTAGACAGTCGACATGACCGCTCCAACCACGACCGCCGCGATCCTCGCTGATCTCATTTGTCTCTCCTAGGTCCGGTTCCCGGGGGAACTCAACGGTAGCAACCGGGGCAGCGCGAGCGACTTGCAGCGAAGTGTCGCCGGCCAGAGGAGATCAGTGCGCGCGGAGCCTTCTGACCCCGAGTGGCTGCTGCGGCAGTATCCGATCAGGTGGCGTTATCCAGCCAGCCGCCGGTCTCGCCGTCGGCCGCTCCCTGGCCCTGTCCCGCCTTCACGACAAGCTCGTGTTTGGAATAGTCCCCGGCGGTCACCTCGCTGGCCCTGTCCCAGTCGCCGTAGGGGGCCCACACCGCGGTGCCGCCGGTTGCGAGCCAGTCCAGGTCGGAGTCGGGGAGATAGAAGAACAGGTTGATGGCGTTGTGCGGTTTCGCATCCTTGAAAGCGCCGATGATCTCCTTGGAGACCGTCCGGAGCTCCTCGTCCGTGGCCGGCCTGGCTATCCGGGCCCTGAGCACGAAGCAGACGACGCTGCCGTAGCTGGCATCCTCCTCTTTGACGACGTCGTAGTCGACCGAGTCCGACGCCGGCTTCGACACCGCGACGGTCTCCTCCGCCGGATGCGTCGCGCGCGCGCGCCCTCTAGTGCGGGCAGCCGGTGGACTTGGCGGAGCCGCCGTCGCTGTGGCGGCGACCGCGGGGGCCCTCGCCGGCGCTACGGGTGCCGGGGCCTCCGCCAGTTCGGCCTCGTACGCGTCGGCCTCTTCTTCTTCCTCCTCTTCCTCCTCCTGGCCGCGAATCCTCAGGACCGCGTACCCGACGCCCAGCACCACCGCGAAGACCACGCCGAAGATCAGCAGGCCGCCGAGCACCGACTTGGGCTTCTTGGCCGCTTCGTCGGAGGGCTTGACCGAGGTGGTCTTCGCCGGCGGCTCAGTCGCGGGCGTCCGAGCCGTCTTGGGAGGCGGAGGCGCGGACGGCACTGTCAGAGACGCCGGGACCTTCAGGCCCTCGATCGCGGCGAGCTGCCGGAGGATCTCGGTCCGGCGCGAGGGGACGTCGACGTTCTCGACACCGTATTGACGATGCACGAGCGCGGGCGGGGCGCCCGGGCGGCGTGCCGTGGCAAAGAGCACGGCTTCGCCGGTACGCTGCTCCGACGTCTGCTCGCCGGGCTTTGCCGGAGGGATCGCGACTCTGATGCGTTCCCCGGCGCCGAACGCGCCCTTGAAGCTCTCGGACACCAGGAAGACGAGGGCCGGGGGCCCACCCAGGAGCGTCTCGCCCTCCACGGCGAGTATCTCGCCCAGGAGCACCGACTCCGCCGCCGCCACGCGGGACGCGAACTCCGCCGTGACGGTCTCCTTCTCGTCGGGTTCCGCTGCGGGGGGCTTCTCTACCGGGGGCGTGACGGTCTTCTCATCTGGCGGCGCCGCAGGAGATGGCCTCGGAGTCACGACCTCGGCGACCTCGTCGGGAGGAGGCCCCGCAGCCGGGGGTCTCTCGGGGACGGGAAACTCGAGTATCTTCTCTGTAGGGAACGCGACGGGCGGCTTCTCGGGGACCTCAGCTCTGGCGGCAGCCGCCGCGGCGGCTGCCTCCGCGAGCGCCCTTTTCTCGGTGGCTATGGCGGCCTTGAGCTTTCCTTCGTAAGGAGTGCCCTTGAGTGCTGCCACGGCGGGTTGGAGGATCTTGATGTTCCTCTCGTGATCCTCGGAGCGTGCGACGGCAGTCACCGCGTCGTCGTAGGCCCTCTTGGCGAGCGCGTCTTCCTTCGCCTTCGCATCGGCCTCAGCCTTCGCCCGCTTCGCCGTCGCAATCTGTGCCAGGAGAGCCTGTGCCTCGGGTGAGCCGGGCACGATCTCGAGCGCATCGTTGGCCTTGGCGGCAGCGGCCGCGAACTTCTCCTCCGCCAGAAGCGCCCGGCCTTCCGAGAGTCTCTTCGCCGCTTCCGCCTTGAGCGTCGCGATCGTGGCCGCCGCCATCTTCGCCGCTGCAGCCTTCTCGGCGCGTTTCCGTTCGGCCTCTGCCGCCTCGAGGCGTTGCTTCCCCGACGGAGTGATAGTCTCGGCGACGGGAGCCCCGGTCGCGGGAGGCCGTGCCTCGATGGGGGCGGGCAACTGCGCGGAGCCTGCGCTCTTCTCGGGGCGGGCGCGCTCGGCAGCCACGGCGGCCGCCTCGATGTTGGCCAGCATCGCCGGCATGATGCCCCGAGGCCCGCCGGTGAGAACATAGACGGCGCCGGATTCGGGGCGTTTGACCAGGAGTATCTTCGTCTCGCGCTTGGCCGGCATGTCCTCGGAGGCGATGCCCTCGAGCAGCACGCTCAGGTGACCTGCAGCCAGCTCCCCCTTCAGTACGGACTTGGTTCTGCAGCTTGCGAGGCCGGAGCCATGGACCTTCGTGATCTCGGCGACGACGACGATGTCCGCTCCGTCGACGAGATCCTCGAGCTCTGCGGCGGGCGCGGCGAGGCATCCGAGAAGCAGAAGAACACCCAGGCCCGCGGCCGCGCCGACACTCCGGACAAGCGGCCCGCGCCCCCGCGGCCTCAGCAGGCTCTTCTTCCACATGGGCAAGACCCCCCAGTGTGAATCCTGCGCCTCAGAGATGCCCGCTCCCCGGAGCCCGGGCAGGTGTGCCACAACGGGCGTCCGAAGCCCCCCCACACACGTCAGTGCGCCCATCGCAGCGGGCGCGACCGGGCTTTCTTCCCGGACGCCGCAAGACGGCCGGGGTCGATAAGCTTCATGACCGCAACCGCGGCCGCCACCCGCACGTGGCTCTTTGGATCGTCCAGCAGTTTCGCCAGAACCGTTGTGTCATCGTCGGAGCCTGCACCTCCGAGGATCGTCGCGGCCTCCGTTCTCAGCGACGAGTCGGGGGAACTGAGCAGACGCCGCAGTCTGCCGGCAGAGCCGCTCTCGCCCATCCTCGTCAGCGATCCGAGGGCGTGAACGGCTACGAGGCCGTCCGGGCTGCGTGCAGCGGCCGCAAGCGCGTCGCGCGCCGCGTCGGCCTTGAACGATCCCAGGGCCCTCGCGGCACGCGCCTTCGCCCAGGCCGGGCCCTTCATCAGGTTCTTGCGGAGGACCTTGATGGCGCGTTCGTCGCCCAGTCTTCCCAGCGCCTCGGCTGCAGCGATCCTCACGCGTACCGAGCTGTCGGACATCCCGTGGAGGAGCTGCCAGACCGACCCCTCGGCGCCGGCAATGCCGAGTCCGCTCGCCGCCGCCGCACGGACCCTCGGCGACGGGTCGTCGGAGAGCATCTTCCTCAGCTCCACAACCGCGACGGGCGAGCCCACGCGGCTGAATCCCTCCGCAGCGATGAGCCTCACGCCAACAGGGAACCCGGCGTCGGCGAAGCGCGACAGCGACGCGGTACCTCGTCCGTCACCAAGGTAACCGAGGGCGGCGGCCGCCGCCGCCGCGATCGCCGCGTCATCAGAGGCGGTAAGCCGCGCCAGCAGCGTCTCCGAGCCCTTGGACTTCATCCTCCCCAGAAGCAGTGCTGCTCTCTGGCGCTGCCGCGAGCCCCCCGGCCCGAGCGCGATACGACGGAGCTCGGCGGTGACCCGCGCCGAGGGGACCATCGTCAGGGCCCAGGACGCAGCGTCCCCCACCCGCTCGTCCGGGTCGGAGAGCATCCCGAGAAGGCTCTTTGCGGCACCCCCGGGCTTCGTGAGGGCGATTGCCGCAGCGGCACTCGCGCGCACGCTCGCGGATGGGTCCGAGAGAAGCTGTGCGGCCAGCTCCCCGGCGGATTTCGACCGAGACGCCCCGAGCCCGTCGGCGGCGGCCGCACGGATGTCGGGCGACGTCGAGCGCGCCGAGGCCCCGAGCACCTCGAGCGCGCGCAGGCGCAGACGCTCGTCCGTCTTCGGGCTTCCGCTCTTCCTGCCAGGCGATTCGAAAGCCTGCGAGAGCTCGTCCACATCCGCTTCATTCGCCCCGCAGCCCGACAGAAGCGCAAGGGCGAGACAGAGCGCCGCGCCGATGCCGACTCGAAGCCCCACTCTCATATCCGAATGCCCTCTCCCCACGTTTCTCCAGCTTGCCGCGCTCGACAGACGGCGCGGGGCCCGCTCGCGCAGCCCAGGCCAGAGGCGTTGAGCTCGTGCTACGTATCCTCGGACCTGCGATTCCCCTAGGGATTTTATCCGATGAAGCATTGAATGTCAAGTTTCGCCGGCTGAGCAAGGGTATCTGCAGGGCGCATGGCCGCGTTTCGGCGATCGCCGGCTCAGGAGCCGCCCAGCAGCCACGTGAACTCAGAGACGATCGAGTCCACCACGTCACCCCTTGGTCCGGGCAGAACGTCGAAGGTGTAAGTCTCGATCTCGACGTGCCTTCCCGGCTTGACCGCGGCCGCGATGAACTCCTCCCCCAGAAGGTGCGAGGACGAACGCAGACCGGATTCGGCGCTGAAGTGGAGCGGCACGTGGAAGTGCACCCGCCACTCGCCCTCAGGCGCCGCCTCGATGGCCTGCGGCAGGTCCGGGAACCGGCTGATGACTTCTCCCGAGCGAACGGCCGTCTGGTGAAAGTACACTGGGTCAGCGAACGGCGCGAGCAGCGCCGGGGCGTCCTCGCCCTCCGGCACGATGAGCGCCGACGACACGTGAACTTTCGGCACGCGCACGCCCGCCGCTTCGAGACGCCGGAGCGACGTCGCCGGCTCCTCGAACTCGCAGGCCATGTGACAGGCGTCCAGGCAGATGCCCAGGAATCCGGAGACGGCGTCGCCTCCGCGCTCGCAGAGCCGCTCGAAGAATGCTATGGCCTCGTCGGTGGTCTCGAGAGCGCAGTCGGGCTCGGGCTCGAGCGCCAGGAGCACTCTCGCGCCGGTCTGATCGTGAAGCCGTGCCAGTCCCCGCGCCGCCTCGACGAGGTTTGCGAGGGCGTCCCCGGCGATATCCTTGCCGTAGGCCACCGGCACGGTGCTGATGGACCCGTCGACGTCGGGGGGCAGCAGCTCCGCGAGCAGCCGGGCCAGCCGCAGCGTGTAGTCGAGCCGCTCGGGGGTCGACCAGTCGGGACGGTAGACGTTCTCCTTGACGCGCGTGCCGTGGAAGCGGCCGTGGGGGAAGCCGTTCACCGTGAAGACGTACATCCCGGCGCCTTCAAGGAATGCCCGGAACTCGTCCACGCGCCCCTCGAGCTCACTGGCGGCGCGCGCCGAAAGGCGCAGCCCCAGGCCGAATTCGGCCTCGGGCGCGACGCGTGCCTTCACCGCGGCCGCGTGGGTGCGGATGGCCTCGAAGTTCTCGTCCCAGGACTCGCCCGGGTGAACGTTGAGGCAATACGTGAGGTGTGTGCCCCGCCACCTCAACGGTCGCCCCCCGCCGCAGCGGCGCGCAGGGCCTCGATAGCCTTCTCAATGAAGGCTCGTGGCAGGTCTGAAATATCAACCTGCTGTCCGAGACCGTTCGGCATCGCGAGGGTGAGCTCACCCCCGAGGTGCTCGCGGAACTGGGCGAGGCCGACCATTAGCTCCAGCTCGCCGTCACAGTCGCGCCGCAGCATCGCCTCGTGCCAGAGCGGCAGCCCCATCGCGCGGATGGCCGAGATCGCGAAGTCCCGCTCGCTCTCTGTGAGCAGGCCCAGGTCGACGGCGCAGTGCATGTCCACCGCCATGCCGATGGCTACCGCCTCGCCGTGCCGGAGCTCGTAGTCGGTCATCGCCTCGAGCCTGTGGGCGACCCAATGCCCGAAGTCGAGCGGCCGGCTGGATCCCGCCTCGAAGGCATCGCCGCCACTGCGGATGTGGTCGAGGTGGAGCGTGGCGGTGCGCCTAACCACCTCCTCCATTGCCTCCTGATCCCGGGAGACCAGCAGTTCGGCGTTCTCCGCCAGGAAGTCGAGGAACGGGCGATCCTTGATTATAGCGACCTTGAATGCCTCGGCGATGCCGGCGAGCCAGTCGCGCAGCTCGAGGGTCTTGAGGAACTCGGTGTCGTTGATAACCGCCGCCGGGGGCGCGAAGGTGCCGTAGAAGTTCTTCATCCCGAAACGGTTCAGCCCGTTCTTGACGCCGACGCCCGAGTCGTCCTGAGACAGCACCGTCGTCGGGATCCTCACCTGGCGCAGGCCCCTGTGCACGGTCGCCACTGCGAAGCCGACGGCGTCCAGCACGGCGCCCCCGCCGACGATAACGGCGTAGGAATGGCGGTCCAGCCCCAGATCGCCCGCCAGCTTCCCGACCCGGTCGAGGATGTCGATGCTGTTCTTGATCTTCTCTCCACCCGGAACGACCTGGACCTCGGCCGCTAGCTCGATAGAGTCGGCTCGCGCATCGCACCACGCGGCGATGTTTTCACCCAGCCCCGGCCAGTGCGGGAGCAGCCCGTCGTCCACGAAGAAGACGAGCCTGGCGGGGTCCGTCTTCAGCACGCCGGCCAGCGAATCGTTCTGGGGGGCGAAGACGTGCTTCGTGAAGACGACGTCGTACTCGAACGGCACTGATATCTTCTGATGATAGGTCAAGGTTGAGCGCTCCTGTCCAGTTGGTCTCCGAGTGCCCGCGCCAGTCCGACGATGGAGTCGCTCTGGAGCCCCAGTTCGAATTCCGACGCCCATGTTGCCTCCAATCCCTCTCCGACGAGCCCGTGCGACCCGCGCACGCGGGAGGCGTCCGTCGAGGTCGCGAAGGGCCACCAGTCCGTGAAGAGCTCGCACGGGTCGTAGCTTGGCTTGTTGTGTATGTCCACGTGGGTGGCGTATTCGGGCGCCTCGGAGCTCTTCGACCACCACGGGTAGGCGAACCACGCGTCTCGCTCGGCCACGAGGACCAGGTCCCCGGCGCGGGGATGCTCCAGGCCGGCCTCGCGCTTCTCGTCCGCGCCCATCACACGGGCAACTCCAGGCAGCCCCTCGAGCACGCTCCGCGCGGCGTCCAGCGCTGCTGTGTCCCTGACGATGGCGTGGGCCACCTGGTGGTCGACCACGCAGAAGCACCCGCTCGTGTAAAGATCCGGATAGAGCATCTTCCCGATCCTGCGCACGGACATGAGCCCCGCCTCCAGCAGCGCCCTGTTCGGGTGCACGGGCCGCGAGACGGGCGACATCGCGTAGTCGCCGAAGGCGACCGTCCTGCAGCCGGCCCCGCGGGCCGCGGCGAGCAGGCGCTCCAGAATGGCCTTCATCTCCCCGAACGCGCGGGCGGCCTCGGGGGAATCCGGGCCGTGCCGCTGCAGGTCGTAGTCCAGGTGGGGCAGGTAGGTCAGTAGGAGGTCGGGCGCCGGATCGCGCATCACGCGCGCGGTCGCCTCTGCGATCCAGGCGGTCGACTTCACCGACGTCCTCGGTCCCCAGTAGTGGCGGAGGTCGAAGCCGCGGCCCAGCTGGCGCTTCAGGTCGCCGTAGAGGCCCGCCGGGCGCGAGAAGCAGTCCTGGATCATGCCGCCGTGGTGCTTGTGTATCGGCGCGGGCGAGAGCGCGACGTCGGCGTCGGTCCCCAGCGACTGCTGCCAGAAGACGATCCCCACCGTGGAGCCCGCTCGGCGGAAGCCGTCCCATATGCGCTCGCCCGAGACGAGCGAAGAAGACTGCTCCCAGAAGAAGGCCCTCGAGAGATCGCGCGAGAAGAAGCCGTTCCCCACCATGCCGTGCGACGACGGCCGCGCGGCCGTCTTGAACGAAGCCTGCACCGAGCAGGTCACCGCGGGGAAGACGCTCTCCACCGGGCGGAAGCGGAGCCCAAGGAACTCCTCGCCGCCGGCTTGCTCTTTGAGGAACTCGTGCCCGAGCGCCGCTATCTGGATGACAAGCGTCTTCTCCACGCTCAGCTCCCCCGGAATCTCGTGCCAATCCACCTTGAGAGCGGCCACGTCGCGTACAGCGCCGCGGCGACGCAGACCGCCGTCCTGGCAGGCCCGGCACCCATCAGCACGAAAGCTGCCTGGACGCCGATGAGCGCGCGCACGAGCTTGCCGATCATCGGCGGCACCGCCTCGGCCGGCACGTCGGGCTTCATCGAGTGCGCGACGGCCCCCACCGCCGCCAAGGCCACGAGCGCGGCGGCGATGCCGGCGGCGCCCCCTCCGCACGTCACCGCCGCTGCGGTCATCCCCGCCGCTAGGACCACCGGCGGCGCCCATCGCCGGAGTGCGCTGGGCGGGCCCTCGGTCTCGCCCGCCGCCGCCGCCGTGAGCGCGGTCACGTAGCCGGTCTCCGCCGCCGCGGCCACCAGGGCCACGGGCGCAATGGCGGGCGCCAGAGCGGCGCCCATGAGCAGGCTGCCCCCCCGGCAGAGCCCCATCACCACAAATCCGAGCGCCGGCACGCGCCGCGCCCAGCAGTTGTAGACGATGACCAGCAGAGCGACCCCGCCGGCCGCGGCCAGCGGCAGCATCCCCGCAAGCGCGGCCAGGCCCAGAGCAGCGGCGCCCAGCCCCACCGCGGCGGAGATCGCGGCAGCGCGCGACACTCTCCCGGAGGCAACCGGGCGGTCGGGACGCTCGGCGCGGTCCAGAACCACGTCCATGATGTCGTTGAGTATCAGCCCGGCCGAGTATAGACACAGCGACGCCCCCACCACCGCCGCGAGGCGCGCGCCGATGCCCGCAGCGAGCGTTCCGCCGCCGGCGAGGAATAGCCCCGCGACCGGATCGCCCGGCACGGTGAAGAGGTTGGGCAGCCTCAGCAGGCGCATCCAGTCGGCGAGACGGGAGCCGCCGCGCGCAGTGAGCTCGTCGCTGGCCACAAGAACGCTCATCCTATCTCTGGTAGTCCGAGACGGGCACGGGCTCGAGCTCGAAGTCGGGCTTCCAATTCGGCGAGTGGCCGTAGAACGCCATGGCGTTCTCGAAGACGAGCTTCTGAATGGTCTCCTCCGGATGGCCGTCCTGCGACAGGTAGGCGACGACCTTGGTCAGCGAGAGCGGATCGGAGACGCCCCAGTCGGCGGAGCCGTTGACGATCATGCGTTCCGCGCCGAAGTCCTTGATTATGCCGCCGACGCGCTCGGGCGTGAGCTTCGAGTACGGGTAGACCGTCATGCCGCACCAGCAGTCGGTCGCGTGCGAGACGGCCATGGTGTCCTCGGTGTTGTGGTCGATGATGATCCGCTCCTGCGTCGCGCCCTCGGCCTTGATGATGTCGATGATGATCTTCGCGCCCTCGAGCTTTGGAATGTGCGGCAGGTGTATGATCACGGGCATCTTGCGCTCCTCGGCGATCAGCAGCTGCCGGCGGAACGCGGCGATCTCGTTCTCCGTGTTCATGTTGAGGCCGATCTCGCCGAGGGCGACGCACCTCGGATGATCGAGGTACTCGTCCATCCCCGCGATGACCTCTTTGACCACAGGAACGTTCTCGGCCTCCTTGGGGTTCACCGATATCGCGCAGTAGTGATCGATGCCGAACCGTTTCGCCCGCACGGTCTCGAACTCGAGGATCAGCTTGAAGTAATCGAAGAAGGTCCCGGCGTAGCGGCGGTCGGTCCCGAGCCAGAAGGACGGCTCGACGCAGGCTCGTATGCCCGCCTTGTACATCGCCTGGTAGTCGTCGGTCGTGCGCGAGTACATGTGGATATGCGGCTCGATGATTCTCATTGTGGTTCCTCTCCCTTACCTGAAGGCCCGGGACGGCGCAGCAGGTCTTGTGCAAAGCGCGTGCCACGCGTCCCGGCCATTGCTCTCGGCCCATGGGCCCGTTGGTGGACAATACTAGCACGCCGACCGGGGGGCTGTCCAGCAGCTACGCAGGCGGCTGTACATGGGCTGTACTGCCGAATCCTGGCCGTTTGAGTAGTGATTATGCGGCAGCTTTCGCAGGGCGCGAGGCCGACCCCTTGCCATGCGCCCCCCCGCGTAGTATCATCCATTGGCACGCCGAAGAAAAGGGGGACATGTACGTCCGGCGTCGCGAGCGCCGGATGCGCGGGGACGGGCGGGGACATGATACTGGCCGCGAGGTTCGCGTGCCGGGTGCCGCTTCCTCGGGAGCGGCGGCCCGCGCTCAGGATGCGGCCGTTTTCGTGTCCCCGTCGAGACGCAGGAGCAACACCGTGGGGACACGAAAGCAGCCGCGGCTTCGGAGCCCCGGCCGTGCATATCGCGGCGGGGCGGGCGAGCGACGGCCGTCGCGCGAGTATCATGTCCCCACGGGCTGCGCGTCCGCCCTTTTGTGATCGCGGAGCGTGAGCGAGGTGGCGATGCGGCTTCGCCGGATGATTCCGAGGTTCTCGCTGAGGACGCTGGTCGTCTTCCTGCTGCTGGCGACGAGCGGGATGGGGTTGTGGTGGCATTGGGAGCCGTGGGTGCCGTCCTTCGGATTCAGCATCGAGGCCTGGCCAGGCGAACTGGATCCAGGCGAAGTCAGATTCATACACCAAGGTAGTCAACTGGAAGTGAAGTGCTGGTTGGTGATGGAGGACCTTGAGAGCTTGCCCGAGGGCTCTCCGCACTGGTACGAGATCAGTGTCTACGACGTGGAGAGTGGACGCAAGTTGAGCAGCCGGGAAGGGAGCGTTCCCCTGAAGTGGGGAAAATCGCCCGTGCGCAAACCGCACGTGTTGCAGGACGGGAGATATCTTTCGTGCGAGGCCCGGGAACCAAGCGGCTCGGTGCTTGTTATTCGCGAGAGCGGCCGCGACAGGGCCCTGGCCGAGATCAGGTCATCTAGGTCTTCAGGATACCCGGAAGAGCGCCTCCTCAACTTCGACATAGCTCCCGACGGTGAAAGGCTAGTGTTCATCGAAGCGGGCCGCAGGGCCCGTTTCTGTCGCCGTCGTCACCCGGAATGGTGGTGGGGCGTCTTCTGGCTCTGGGAGTTCTGGCTGACGGCCGCCTTCGCCGGGGTGTTTGTGTGGAGCGTGTGGCGGGACAGGAGGACGCTCAAGGTGGCCGCCGATGAATGACGCCCCGCAGATCGACGACCGCAGGCGGTTCAGGGAGTTGTGGAAGGAGCTGCTCCTCGCCCGCCTCGTGCCGCCGACGCTCCTGGTCCTCTTCTTCTGTCTCTGGGTGCTCAAGGCCGGTGGGCTCCGACAGACCCGGACGCTGACGCACCCGGACATAGTCGTGGTAAGCACTGCCCTCATGGTCTCGACGTCGTTGCTCCTGGCGAAGCGAGGTCGCGACGCCGCGGTCTTCGCGGGCGCCTACTTGGCGGCGCTCGTCTATGTCGCTCACGCCGACCTGGGCATTCGGCAGAACACGTTCTACAGCCCGGCGCACAAGTTCGCCTTCCTGGTTGCGCTTGTTGCCACGGGGGCTGCTTACGCCGAGGGGGCAATGGAGGGGTCGATCGCCACGAGGAGGTCTGCGCTCATCGGCTCCTCCGCCACTGCCTACGCGGTCGCCCTCTGGGCGGGCAAGCACGGGGAGGGGTACATCATCCCGATGATAGAGCGGTCCTTCGTCATCAGGCTGGTTCTCTGCCCCTTCGCGGTCCAGCTCGGCATCGCATTGTCATTGGCCCTGGGGAGGTGGATACGCGACCTGCCGAAGCGGAGGGCCGCCGCCTAGTGGCCCCCGCGTTTCCATACACAATATATAGTATCCCGGAGCAGGTGCGTGACGCAACTCCTGCCAATCAAATAGAAATCCCGCCCGGAGCGAGAATATTCCTGTCACAGACTGCCTCCATTCGCCGATTCGCGGCATCTGGAATTATTTTCACAAAAATATCGACTGAACATTTGACACGCCCCCCTTTTGTGTGGTAAGTTGCTAGTGACCCCCCACCGAAACAAGGAACGGTGAAGGGGTGGACGCAACGGCCGAGCCACGGCGTCGTGCCTGGTGGAGTCCGGGCGTCCGGCGAAACGCTGCGGGGGTCTCGAGGCCGGTACCGATTGCCCAGGGGGCCCGGGGCCGAAGTGATCCGCGGTTAACTAGCCCGACGTGCCGGTTGCGGGACTCGCGTAGAAGATCCCCGGCACTCCTTTTTTTCGGTCTTCGCGCCTCCGGGCGCCGGAGAGGGGCTGTGTCATGGGTGAGTGCTGCGGCGGTGTCATGAAGTGCGATGGCGACGGCGTCGGCCTGCGCTCGCTCGCCACTCGGCCCTGCGGGGGCCAGGATGAAAGGATGATGATCATGGGGCCTTGAGGGAGAAGAGGGCGGAGACCAGAGCGGCGGAGACGCCGGAGGCGGTGCCGGCGGGGCCCGTTTTGGGGTGGACATGCGGGCGGCCGGAGCGTATACCTCTACTCCGCGCCCAAAGCGGGGAGGTGGAGCCATGGAGTCTCACGAGGTGCTAAAGGAGGCGATGGAAGAGCTCGGCGTCAAGAAGGTCGCCGCGGAGCTGGGGCTGTCGACATCGCTCCTCTACAAGTGGTGCCAGGAGCCGTCGGAGGAGGTCCTGGACGGCCATTCGGGGGTGCGGAACCCGCTCGACCGCCTCTGCGAGATACTCGACATCACCGGCGACAGGGGCGTGGTCTCGTGGCTCTGCGGCCGTGCCGGGGGCGTCTTCGTCCTCAATCCCCAGAAGGTGAGGGCCAAGGACATCGACGCGACCGTCATCGGAAGCACGCAGCTCATGCTGAGGGAGTTCTCCGACGTGCTGGACGAGGTCTCGCGGGCGCTCGGCGACGGCATGGGGATAGACCTCGGTGAGGCCAAGCGCATCCGCCGCGAGTGGGACGATCTGAAGGCGAAGGCGGAGGCCTTCGTGATGGCATGTGAGGCGGGCAGCTTTGAGAAGTAACGTCCACAGAAGGCGCCGCCCGCAGCGGGAACATCCCATATGAGCCGCGAATTCCGCACCGACGACTGGAACGCCTACAAGATGGTATACGCCGAGCCGCACCGCGAGCTCGAATCCCCCGAGCGCGAGGTCGAGGTGGTGGCCGGCGCGCTCGAAGCGCTCCGCGACGCCGGCATAATCCCCGGCACGGAATACGACGAGCTCAGGTTCCTCGCCCACCGCCGGGCGGTGAAGGAGCACTTCGATATCCCGTGGACAGCCATCACGCCGCGCATGCAGCGGCTGCTCTACGCCGTGACGGCCATCACGCGCCCGGCGAGGGTGATCGCGGCCGGGGTGTTCTGCGGCAACACGTTCGTCTCGAACGCCGGGGCGGCCGTGGGGCCGGGGGCGTGCTACGAGGCGGAGGACCTCGTGGGCGTGGAGATCGACGCTGAGAAGGCCGACGGCGCCCGGCGCAACGTGCGCCGGATCGACCCGACCGGCGTCGCGCGCATAGTGGCCGACGACGCGGTGAAGGTGGCGGCCGACTACGCGGAGCCGGTCGGGCTGCTCTACCTCGATGCCGACGGCGGCCCCGAGCAGGGAAAGGGCATCTACCTCGACATACTCGAGGCGGCTTGGGAGAAGATCCCGCCCGGCGGGGTCATTCTGGCCCACAACAGCGTCAACTGCGCCGAGCGGCTGGAGCACTACCTCACGTTCGTCCGCGACGAGGCGAACTGCCGCGCGAGCGTCAACGTGGTATTCGACCCCGAGGGGCTGGAGATATCGGTCAAGTGAGTTCAGCGATGTGCCGCCGCCGACTGCGCAGCCGGGTTCCGGGCTGGCCTCTTGAAATCGCGCAAAAGGGCTGGTATCATCCAGCTGAAGACGAAGCAGGGCGTTGGAGGGCTCGGCCGTGGACCGCGTCCAGCGCAGGCGGTTGAAGGTCTTTCTCATCGTGACGGGCGTCTTCGTCGCCCTGGCCGTCACCGTCACGCTGATAGTGCCGGCACTCCGGGAGGCGTGGGGCGAGAAGTTCCTCCGCAGTCCGCATGGGGTGCCTTACTCGCCGGAGGGCGCCGTAGACAAGACAGTGGACCAACTCAAGGGCGAATGACCGCCAGTCGGCCTCCCCGTGGAGAGACATGACCTGATGCCGACGGCGGTCTTTACCGCGGATGTGCATCTCAGCCGCCACGACGCCGAGAGGCAGGGGCTGTGGGGGCGATTCCTCGAGGGGCTGAGGGCCCGCGCCTCGGGGGGCGAGGAGATAGAGCTCTTTGTCCTCGGCGATCTCTTCGAGTTCTGGCACGAGTTCCTCGGCCGGCCTCACAGGCGCTATGCGCCGGTGCTCGAGGCCATCGGCAGCACGGTGAGATCGGGCATTCCCGTCAAGCTCCTCGCCGGCAACCGCGACTGGCTGTATGGACGCGGCATGGCGGCCACGGGGGCGGAGTTCCTCGGCAACTCCATCGAGACGGACATCTGCGGCCTTCGCGTCTACGTGTCGCACGGCGACGAGCTCTGCACGCGCGACTGGAGCTACCAGGCGTGGCGGCGGATCGCGCGCTCGTGGCCGCTTCGCGCGCTGCTCGGCCTCACGCCGAGGGTAGTATCCTTCGGCCTTGCCGATCTCGGCATGCGGCTGTCGAAGGCTCACCAGAGATACAAGGGGCTCGAGGCGCTCGACATCCAGGCGAGCGCGGCCGAGGGCGTCGCGGCGAGGGGGTTCGATCTTGTGATCTGCGGCCACGTGCACGTGAAGGGATGGCGTCAGCTCCGGCCCGAGGGCCGCGAGGCGGAGCTCATCACGCTGCCGGCCTGGGATGGCGACGAGCCCGTGGAGGTCCTCGAGCTGACGAGCGAGGGCGCCAGGTTCGTTGATCCGTTCGGCGGGGGGGGCGGGGGGGCGGGGGGGGCCGGGGGGTGAGCGCTTGAGCCCTGTCGATGACTCGCGCGCCGGCCCACGGCGGGGCCGGCTGATACTCGCTCTCGGCGGCGCCGTCCTCGTCGCGGCGCTGGCGGCGGTGCTGCTTTCGCGGCGCGGTGCCGCCGAGTGGCGGCTCAGGATCTTCGACGACTTCTCGCGCACAGAGCCGGCCGAGCACTGGGTCGGCGGCGCTGGCAGTTGGGAGGTCCGCTCGGGCGTCTTCCGCGGTTTGGGCCCCGGGGATAACATAGTGCTCTCGTCGAAGCCCTTCGCCGGGGACGTGCGAATCGAGCTCGACGTCTGTGTCGAGCCGGGCTCTCCCGCGGAGGCCGGTGACGTGCGCGTCTACATCGGTCTGCAGAGGGGGATGGGCGTGGCAGACGGGGGGGGGGGCGGGTACGTCGTGAGTCTGGGGCACGGGGGGCGCAATGGGGCGGCGGTGCTGAGGAACGGCGTCGAAGTCGCCACGAGCGCTGCGGGTTCGCTCGGCGAGCCCGGGCGAAGCTGCCGCGTCGTCGCACTGAAGGCTGGCGGCCGCGTGTCCCTTTCGTGCGACGGAGAGGAGGTCATCTCGTACCGCGACGCCTTCGAGCTCCCGGGCGACGGGATCGGCTTCGGCGAGTTCGGGACCGGAGTCAGCCTCGACAACATTTCCGTCCACGTGAGGAGGCCCCGCGCGAAGCCGGCGGGCATCCGCCGCGGTGACAGGCTGATGATGGAGGGCGAGGCGGCGAAGGCCGTCGCCGAGTATGCCGCGGCAGCGGCCGGGGAGGGCCGTCACGCGGGCGAGGCGCGGTTCAAGGAGGCGCTGGCGCTGTCGGAATCGGGAAAGGCAGCGGAGGCGGCGGCCGCGCTCGAGTCGCTGCGGGGGGGGGAACTATGGCCGAAGGCCGCGGCGAAGCTCGCGGCCATGAGCGCGCGCTCGGGCGACATCGACGGCGCGGCGCGGATCATCGCGGAGCTCGGGCGCGAAGAGTCGCCTGAGGGGAGATACCTGGCTCGGCCGCTGGCGGCGAGGATGGCGGTGGGGCTCCGACGCACCGGGAGAGCGGCTCGGGCAACTCAACTCTTCAAGCTCGCAGAGATCCCGGGCATCGGCCTCGCCGGCGGCGCGGAGGCCATGCTCGAGAGCGCGAAGGCCAGCCGGGAGCTCGGGCGGCCCGAGGATGCCCTCGCCCGACTTGCGGAGGGCATCCGGCGCTACCCCGGGCGGAGCTGGCAGAACACCGAGGCGAGGACGCTCGTCGGCACGATCCGGCGCGAGCAGGGACGCTACGACGAGGCGATGGCCGCGTTCGACCAGGTCCGGAAGGACGGCGGCGCGTCGAGGTGGTCCAGGGACCGGGCGGCCGTCGGCGCGGCGAGGGCGCTGCGGTGCGCGAAGAAGACGGCCGAGGCCGCGGCGCTTGCCCGCACGCTCGCCGACGATCCGGCGGCCGAGAGGTACTGGCGGGCGGAGGCGCTGCTGGAGCTGGCGCTGGCCGCGCGTGCGGACGTGGACGATGTATACCGGGCGCTGCGTAGGGTGCGCGATGAGTTCGGCGACCAAGGATGGCACTGCGCTCGCAGCAGTATCATGGAGGGGCGGGTTGCCCGTGCCAGGGGCACGGCAGAATGGGCGGCCCGCATCCTCGCCGGTGTGGCGGACGAGCACGGCGGGCATAAGGGGCTGGTCATGGAGGCGAAGGTGGAGTTGGCCCGGATCATGTGGCGTTGGGAGAACAAGGCCGAGGCGATAAGGTCCCTCGAGGAGATTATGAAAGGGAAGGACGTGCCTCCCGAGGCAGCCGTCGCACGCTCGTGGGCGTCGGCGGAGCTCGCGCTCATGCACATCCGGTCGCACAGCGCCGACGAGGCCGGGCGCGTCCTCCGGGAACACGGGCCGGGCGAGCTGGCCCCGGAGCGTTTCTGGCGCGAGTGCGCCCGCTTTCTGCTCGACGAGACGGACGCGAACGAGTTCGTGAAGCGGTGCTCGTATCCGCTCGAGTGGAAGGCGCTCGCGCACTTCTACGTCCTGCAGTCTGGACGTGCGGGGCCGGAGGCCGGGCGGCACCGGCGCAGCCTGGACGAGCTCAGGCACCTCAGCGATCTGCTGCTCTGGTATCCGAAGGGGCAGGTGGAGCATTAGCGGGCCGGAAATGGGACTGGCGGAGGATATCCCGATTTCCGGGATTTTGTTGTAGTAAACGGGCCTCCACCCGGCACTACAGTACGGGTGGACTTATGGGACTGGCGCTACAGGTGGAAGCTCCAGAGCGCAGCGAGGCCTTGAGCCCCGAAACGGCTGCCGAGGTGCACTCGGAGGCCGCCGGTGAGGTGACGGCAGTCCCCGAGTCGGTCCTGAGGGACCCGGAGACGGCCTCGGACGCCGATATCGTCCTCGCGTGCCTGCTCGGGGAGCCCCACTACTTCGGCATTCTGGTCCAGAGGTACACGGGAATGCTCATCAGCTTCGCCCGCAGCCGCCTGGGGTCCGGCGACATCGCCGAGGAGGTCGCCCAGGAGACGATGGTGCGGGCCTACGAGCAGCTTCTTCGGCTGAAGGTCCCGCGCAGCTTCTCGAACTGGCTCCTCGGGATAGCCAACCACGTCATCATCAAGATCGCCGCGCAACGGGGCAGGACGCTTCCGCTTGCCGACGCGTCCCCCGATGGTGAGGGTGTCGTGAGCGCGAGCGTTCTCCGCGGCGGCGCCGCCGAAGACGAGCGCTGGTCTGCCATCGTCGAGCAGGTCAACAGCCTGCCGGCGCGTTACAGGATAATCGTGGTGCTGAAGCACCTTGAGGGCCTCTCGTGCAGGGATATCGGCGAGCGGCTCGGGCTACCACTGGGCACCGTCACCGGGCGGCTCTCGCGCGGCTACGCAATGCTGCGCGGACGGCTCATCGGCGGCGGGGGCCAGGAATAGAAGGGAGGGCTCTTCGTATGCTTTGCTCTGAGGCAGAGAAGTACATCGACGCCTACATGGGTGAGGCCCTTTCGGCGGAGTACCGGCGCGATCTCGAGAACCACGTCTCGACGTGCGCGGCCTGCGCCGAGAAGCTGCGCCACGCCCAGGGACTGATGGAGGAGACGAGCTCCGCCCTGCGCTGGTCGGTGCCCGAATCCGACGTGGAGGAAGAGATCATCCAGCAGGTGGCCGCCACGTCGATCGTGCGTGACAGGGGCTGGGGCGACCTCATGCGCGAGCAGTGGGAGCGCGCACCGTGGTGGATGATCTCGGCGGCCGTCCACGCGGTCATACTCATGCTCATGACGGTGATAACCGTCGCCACCGCCGAGAAGAAGAAGGACGACATCGTCATCACGACCGACCTCGCCAAGAAGAAGGAGCCCGAGTACGACGAGAACAAGATCCGCGACATCTTCCGCAACACGAAGGAGGTCGAGGCCGAGGAGATGGTCGAGAACCCGGTCTTCGTGCACGAGGAGGTCGAGGTCACCGACCACTTCGAGACCGAGAACGACATGGACATGCATACCGCGCGCGGCCAGGAGGACGCGATCAGCGATATTCCTCTTGGCGGCACGGGAGTCGTCGGCAACATCGGCGTCGGCGGCGGCGGGGCCGGATGCTTCGGCTACCGCTCGGGCGGCGGGCGCAAGCGCGCCGTCGCGCGCTTCGGCGGCTCGCGGGCATCGGAGTCGGCGGTCGACGCCGCGCTCCGCTGGCTCGCCCGTCACCAGGAGCCTGCCGGCTTCTGGGACTGTGACAAGTATGAGGGCGGCGGCAAGTTCGACGTGGGAATGACGGGTTTCGCGTGCCTCGCGTTCCTCGGCGCCGGTCACACCGAGCGGGCGGGCAAGTTCCGCCAGAACGTCGTGATGGGCGTCAAGTGGCTCGTCAATCAGCAGAAGAAGAAGACGGACGGCTCGCTCTTCATGGGCCACCACATGTACGAGCACGGCATCGGGACGCTGGCGCTCGCCGAGGCGTACGGCATGGCCCGCAACCCGGTCACCGGCGAGGCGGCCCAGAAGGGGATCGACCACATCAAGGAGGCGATGGGCCCCTACGAGGCCTGGAACTACGGGCCGAAGACCGCGTTGGGGCGTAACGACACGTCGGTGACGGGCTGGCAGGTGATGGCCCTCAAGTCGGCGCGCGTCGCGGGGCTGAAGGTCGACGGCGTCACCTTCCAGGGCGCGATCGCGTGGCTCGACAAGGCGCAGGATCTGCAGGGCGCCCCGCAGAACGACACGTCCATGGACTGGGAAGGCGGGAAGACCGCTTACGCGGGCACGCTCGCCGACGTCCAGGCCGGCAAGGGCGGATGGGCCATGTGCGCTGCCGGCGCCATGATGAGGCAGTTCATGGGCTGGAAGCGCGGCGACCCGGCCGTCTACGGGCCGGGCAACCTCATGATGAAGCAGACGCCCGACTGGGGCAGAGCCAACTTCTACTACTGGTACTACGGCACCCTCTGCATGTTCCAGCTCGGGGGCAAGTGGTGGAAGGCCTGGAACGCTCCCATGCGCGACATGCTCATTCAGAACCAGCGCCGGGGCGGGGACGAGGACGGCTCGTGGGATCCGATCGGCGGCGGCGGAGTTGAGAAGTCCGGCGGCCGCGTCATGTCGACGGCGCTCGGGGCGCTGTGCCTGGAGGTCTACTACCGTTATCTGCCGATGTACGGCAAGTGATCGCCGGCCCGGAAGGGGTACCGGCACGAGAGCGGAGGCCCCCGGAAGGTCTGAACTGACCTCCGGGGGTCTTCGTTTGTTAGAACTGGCGGGAGGGCGAAGCGGAGGCGCGACGGCGCGTCTATCCCATGGAGGTTGCCCCTTGCGAAGGAACCTTTCGCGCGGTATAGTATCTAAGAGAATAGGCGTGAGGGGGCGTGGAAGGGGGCGGCTCGGTGACCGTGCTTGAAGGGAAGCTCCGGAAGGTCGCCAGGCGGCTCCGCTTTCTTGACGGGCTCTCCGCCGCGGTGAGCTGCCTCTTCTACGGGCTGGTGGCGGCGACGGCCGTCGTCGTCGTGCACAAGCTGGTCGATCTCGGATATCTATACGGCCTGTTCGTGGCCGTGGCCGTTCTGGTCACGATCCCGTACGGGCTGGCCGCGGCGATGCTCGCGCGGCGCGATCTCTTCGACGCGGCGATGGCCGCCGACGAGCGTCTCGGCCTGAAGGACAGGGCCGCGAGCTCCGTCGCCGTGACGGACGAAGGCCGTGCGATGGCGGATCTCCTCCACGAGGACGCCGAGCGCGCGGCGGGTCTCATCGACCCCGTCAGGCATTTCCCCTTCAGAGCTCCGCGCCAGGCGCGGTGGATCCCCCTGCCGCTGGCGGCGATGCTGGTGCTGGCGGCGCTCTGCCCAGAGTTCGACCTTTTCGGCCTGCGCGAGAAGAAGCAGCAGAAGAAGGTCGTCGACGAGGCCATCAAGGCCCAGGTGAAGGAGATAAAGGACCGGGCGGCGAAGGTGCGCCGTCGCAAGAAGGTCCGCGTCTCGAAGAAGGAGGAGAAGCTGCTCCGCGAGATCGAGAACGCCGCGGAGGACCTGCGAGGGAGCAAGAACAAGCGCGCCGCCATGATGAAGCTCTCGAAGGCGGCGGAGGCGCTGAAGGAGGAGAGGAAGAAGTACGAGAACCTCGGCAAGGTGGCCGCCAAGATGAAGGCCCTCAGCCAGGGGGCCGGCGACAAGGGCGTCGACGCCATGAAGAAGTTCGCCAAGAAGATGGGCGAAGGCGACTTCAAGGGCGCCTCGGAGGAACTGCGCCGCCTCAAGCGCAAGCTGGAGGAGATGGCCAAGGAGGGCAAGCTCACCAAGGAGCAGCAGGATGCCCTGCGGCGCGAGCTCGAGAAGATGGCCGACGCCGCCAAGGAGATGGAGAGCGTCTCGCGCTCGCTCGAGAGCCTGTCGGAGGGGCTGCCCGAGCTCAGCGAGCTCGGCGAGTACGCCGAGCTCGACATCGAGGACGCGATGGAGGAGCTCGAGGGGCTCGAGAAGATGACGCCCGAGGAGATAAGGAAGCTGGCGGAGCTCGCCCGCCAGGGGCAGATGGAGATGATGCAGCGGAAGCTCCAGCTCGCCAAGGCCGGCCAGAAATGCGATCAGTGCGGCAAGGCCAAGTGCCCGGTATGCGGACGCCCCAGGTGCGGGTGCTCCGGGGAGGAGCAGTGCGAGTGCCCTGAGGGCGGGTGACAGGGCGGAGACGGCCCCGGTCAGGGGCTGGGCGAGGGGCAGGGCGAGGGGCAGGGCTTCGGCCTCGGGCAGGGCCAGGGCCAGGGAGGCATGGGTCAAGGCCAGGGGCAGGGGGGCCAGGGCGGCGGCCAGGGCCAGGGCCAGGGGCAGGGCCAGGGCATGGGGGTCGGTCAGGGACAGGGGCAGGGCCAGGGCACAGGCGTGGGCGTCGCCATCGGCATGGGCGGCACCGGAGGGAAGGGCCAGGGACGCGGCGGGTTGCCGCCCGAGGAGAAACACGATACTGACGAGGTGCCCGATCTCGTCCGGGGCAAGCTGCAGAAGGGCGGGAGGATCGTGACCCACGGCTACATCCGAGGCGTGCCTCCCAAGGGCGAGGCCCGCAGGAAATACATGGAGATCGTCGCCGAGAACAAGGACTCTTTCGACAACCCGGCGGAACTCGAGAAGATTCCGCGCGAGCACCGCGACACGGTCCGCGACTACTTCGAATCGGTCGGGGCCAAGGAGGCGGACGAGGAGGAAGACTAGCCCATGCAGCGGCGCTGCTGGCTGGCCCTCGCGGGGGCGGTTGCCGTCCTTGCGGGGGTCTTCCTGACCTCGTGCGGGAGGGGCTCCCGGCGCGAGGTCGTTGTCTTCTGTGCGCTCGACTCGGTATACAGCGAGCCGGTGCTGCGGGAGTTCGAGAGGCGGACGGGCATCGCCGTCAGCCCGAAGTTCGACAGCGAGGCGACGAAGACCGTCGGGCTCACCAGCATCCTCCTCGACCAGCACCGCCGGGGCCCGGTGCGCTGCGACGTGTTCTGGAACAACGAGGTGATGCAGACGGTGCGTCTGAAGAGAGCGGGCGCGCTCGAGCCCTACGTCTCCCCCGCGGCGGCGGATATCCCCGGCGCCTTCAAGGACCCCGACGGCCACTGGACGGGCTTCGCCGCGCGGGCCCGTGTCATCGTCTACAACAAAAACCTGGTGCCCGAGCGGCTCAGACCCCGAACGATCTGGGCGCTCGCCGATCCCCGGTGGAAAGGCAAGGCCGCCATCGCCCGCCCGCTGGCCGGCACGACGGCGACCCACGCGGCGGCGCTGTTCTCGGTATGGGGTGAGAAGCAGGCGAAGGTCTATTTCGAGCAGCTCCTGGCGAACGACGTGCACATAGCGCTCGGCAACGCCAACGTCCGGGACCTCGTGGTCGCAGGGCGCATGCACATCGGCCTCACCGATACCGACGACGTCGCTTCGGCGATCGGCCGGGGCGACCCCGTCGGGATGATAATCCCCGGACAGGGGGACAGCCCCGCCGACATGGGCACGCTCGTCATCCCGAACACGGTGGCCGTTATGAAGGGCTGTCCTCACCCCGAGGAGGCAAGGAAGCTCGTCGACTACATCCTCTCGGCTGAGGTCGAGGAGCGCCTCGCCAGGTGCCCGTCGGCCCAGATCCCGGTGCGGCCGGGCGTGCCCGGCGGCGGCGTGACTCCGGCGCTCGACGATATCAGGGCGGTCGCAGTCGACTACGAGAAGGTGGCCGCCAAGGCCGAGGAAGTTGCCGAGTACCTTCGCCAGAACTTCCGGCGCTGAGGGCCGGGAGTGCGGCAGGCGCCTGCCGGAGGCAGATGCAGTCGAGAGCCCGAAGCGCGATCTGGCTTGCCGTGCTGGCGGGAGCCGTCCTCCTGCCGCTCGCGGCCGCGATGCGCGGCGCGCTGGCGGGGCCCGACGGGGGCATCACGCTCTCGAACTTCACGGAAGTCTGGGGCGCGGCTCTGACGTGGAAGCTCTTCGCGAGGGGTTTGGTCGTGAGCGCGGGGGCGGCGGCGCTGGCGGTAGTCCTTGGGGTGCCCTACGCGTATCTGGCGGCATCGACAGACCTGCCGGGGCGCGGCGCCTGGGAGGTGCTGGGGATATGCGGCATCGTCATCCCGAGCTACACGGTCGTCATGTCATGGCTGAACCTGTCCGGCGACTCGACCTGGGTGAGGACCTTCCTCGCGGAGGGGATGGCCCTGCGCGGTGGGGCCGCCGGGGCGATGGGCTACCTCGGGGTGATCTGGATACTGGGCGTGAGCTACGTGCCGTTCGTCGTTCTCTTCTCGGCCGCGGCCTTCAGGCTGACGGACCAGGAGGCCGTCGAGGCGGCGCGCGCGGACGGGGCGAGCGGCCTGCAGGTATTCGCGAGAATCAGGCTGCCGGCCGCGATGACCGGGGTGGCGCTGGGGGCGGGTGCGGTATTCGCGCTTGCGCTCGGCGACTACGAGATTCCCGCGGCGCTGGGGCTGGAGACGATCTCCTGGGAGGTGCTGACGCTCTGGACGAACGGGCGCGGCGCTCAGGCGCTCGCGATGGCGGCGGGGCCGACGCTGCTCGTAGTGGCGCTCTACGCCCTGTACGCGGTGGCGTGCGGGAGGAGCATGGCTCTTGCGCTCTCGGCGGAGCGAGGTCGAGTGAGGCCGGAGCGCCTTGGGGGCTGGTCGTGGCCGGCGGTCTGCTTCTGCGGCCTCTTCGTCGCGGCGACGCTCGGCGTGCCGCTGACCGGGCTCCTGACGGGCGTGGGGGGCCCGGCGACGTTCCTCCGGAACGTGGCGGCGGTCACGGGCCATCTGGGGACGACTCTCGTCGCGGCGTGCGGAGCGGCGGTCCTCGCAGGTGTCGTGGGCCTCGCCGCGGGCGGCATGATCGCTAGGACGAGTGGGCTGGCTAGAGGCGCGGCGGTCTTCCTCGCGGCCATGCCGATGGCGGTGCCGGCGGCGGCTCTGGGGCTGGGACTGCATGCGGTGCTGAACCGGCCGCTGTTATACGAGATAGCCGGCTCGGGCGCGGGGGCCCTGGCGCTGGGCGCGGCGGTGCGGTTCCTGCCGTTCGCGGTATTCGCGGGTGTCATGGCGGCGAGGTCGGTCCCCACCGATCTGGAGGACGCGGCCCGGGTCGACGGCGCGGGACCGGTGGCGGTCGCGATGCGCATCTGCCTGCCGCTCACGCTGCCGGCGACGATAGCGGGGGTGCTGATTGTGTTCGCGCTATCGGTGAGCGAGCTGCAGGTCACGAACATCCTCTGCCCGCCGGGGTACCAGACTCTCGCCGTGCATCTTGCTGACCGGCTGCACACGGGCGAGGTGGAGCGGGTGAGCTCGGTGGCGGTCGTGATGTTGTGCCTGGCCGCCGCATCGGGCGGCGCGGGGCTGGCGATTCTCAGGTGGAAGGGGTACCGGTCGTGAGACGGTTACTGACGGTTGCGGTGCTGGCGGGGGCGGCGGCGGCGCTCTGCGGGTGCGGCTCGGGCTCGGGGCGCGCCCCCGAGCAGGTGATCGGACAGAAGGGCCTCAAGTCCGGACAGTTCATCGAGCCGAGGGGCCTGACCGTGTCGAACGACGGGGGCATTATCTGCGTTGATACGACGGGAAGAGTGCAGCGCTTCTCCCCGGAGGGCGAGTTCGTTACGGTCTGGCGCGTGCCCTCGACCGAGAAGGGACGCCCGGAAGGACTTGCCATCGATCTCGACGGCAATATACTTGTGGCGGACACGCACTACAGCCGCGTCCTCGAGTACCCGCCGAGGGGAGGGGATATCGTGGTCGAGTTCGGCAGCCACGGCGAGGAACCCGGGCAGATGGTCTACCCCCTCGCGGTGGCGGTCAGCTCGCGCGGCGAGATATACGTCGCCGAGTACGGCGGTGCCAGCGAGCGCGTGCAGCGCTTCAGCGCGGAGGGGAAGTACATCTCGGGCTGGGGGCGCTACGGGACGGGGATGGGCGAGTTCCGCCGTCCGTCGGGCATCGCCATCGACTCGTCCGACCGGGTCTACGTTGCGGACGCTGGCAACCACCGGGTGCAGAGGTTCACGGCCGAGGGCGAGTACCTCGACGAGTTCGGCACGCAGGGCAGGGGAGAGGGGAATCTCAGCTATCCGTATGACGTCGCGGTGAGCGGCGACAGGGCCGCCGTCTGCGAATACGGCAACTGCCGGGTGAGCGTCTTCACGCTCGACGGCGAGTTCGTGAGTTCGTGGGGCGGGCCGGGCTCGGAGCCGGGGCTCTTCGCGACGCCGTGGTGCATAGCCGTGGGGCCGCGGGGGCGGCTCTACGTCGCCGACACCAAGAACAACCGTGTCCAGGTATTCGATGCGGGGTGGAAGAACTGATGAGCTTCGGCAAGCCAGAATGGCTGCTGCTCCTGCTGGTGCTGCCGTGGGTATGGTGGCTCGGCAAGCGCAGCCTGGGGGGCCTGCCGCCTTTCCGGAGGAAGGCGTCGGTGGCGCTGCGGATGATCGTAGTCACGGTGCTGGCCGTGGCGCTCGCCGAGCCCCAACGCAACGAGGAGACCGACGAGCTCACCGTCTTCTATGTCCTCGACACCTCCAAGAGCATGCCCGACCACATAGAGGACCCCGAAACTGGCCGGATGGTCGACTGCAAGAAGTTCCTTTTCAAGTACATGCGCGAGGCGCTCAAGAAGGACAAGGCGCGCAAGCCGGACGACAAGGCGGGGCTCATCGTCTTCGGCCGCGACGCGCAGATCGAGAAGAGCCCCGACAAGACCTTCGTCGTGGAGAACGTCCACTCGTATCTCTCGCGCGATTACACGGACCTCGCCGGCGCGATCGGCCTCGCCGACGCGGCCTTCCCGGCCGGCAGCCGTAAACGCATGGTCCTCTTCACCGACGGCGTCGAGAACATCGGGAGCGCCATCGAGGCCGCTCGCGCCGCGCACGGCCACGGGGTCGACATCCTCGTCTACCCGATACGCTATCCGAAGCGGCCGGAGGTGCTGCTGGAGCGGCTGGTCGTGCCGCCGGACGTGCGGCTTTCGGAGACGTTCCCGGTACGGGTCGTGATCTCGACCGAGCAGGATACGACCGTCGAGCTGGAGCTCTTCCGCGAGGGCGAGATGGCCATCGAGCAGCCCGTCCGCCTGCCGCTGAAGAAGGGCAAGCACGTTTACAGTCTCTACGACGAGATCGAGGAGAAGGTGGGCTTCCACCATTACGAAGCCCGCGTCAAGCCGCTCCGCCCGAGCCACGATACGATCGCCGAGAACAACAGCGCGCACGCCTTCACGCACATCCAGAGCGAGGCAAGCGTGCTGCTGGTCGCCAGGGACGACAAGGAGGCGGGCCCCCTGGTACGCGCGCTCCGGGGCGAGAGCATCGCCTTCGACCGGCGCGATCCGGAGGACATCCCGACGACGCGCGGCGCCTTCCAGGACTATGACTGCGTCATCCTGGCGAACGTGAACAGCGGCGCCTTCATCGACCGCGAGCACATGCGCATGCTCGAGGGGGCGGTGAAGAACGCGGGCGTCGGGCTGATCATGATCGGCGGGGAGGACTCCTTCGGCGCCGGCGGCTACAGGGACACTCCGATCGAAGAGGCGCTCCCCGTCGACATGGACATCAAGCACAGACGCGTAATGCCCAACGGGGCCCTCGTCATCATCCTGCACACCTGCGAGATAGCAAGGGGCAACTACTGGGGCAAGGTCGTCTCGCAGGCGGCGATCAACACCCTCGGCAGCCGCGATCTGGTAGGCCTGCTCTACTACGACTGGAACGTCGGAGGGTCCGCGTGGCTCTTCAGGCTCGCGTCGGCGTCGCAGAAGGCGCGCATGTTCCCTCTCATCGACAAGTGTCAGCCGGGGGACATGCCCGACTTCGACTCGACGCTCCGGCTCGCCTACAACGGCCTGGTTAACGCGCCGGCGTCGCTGAAGCACTGCATCATCATCTCTGACGGCGACGCCATGCGTCCCAATCCGAACCTGATAAGCAGCTTCCAGGCCGCCAAGATCACGATAAGTACCGTGGGGATCGGCATCCAGAACCACGGGGACCCGGTCCTTATGAGAAACATCGCCACCTCCACGGGCGGCACCTACTACCAGCCGAAGGACCCGAAGAAGCTGCCTCAGATATTCGTCAAGGAGGCGGCAGTGGTGAGAAAGTCCCTCGTCTGCAACGAGACTTTCGTGCCGGTCATCGCTCACTTCCACGAGCTGATAGCCGGTTTCACCGGGGGCGGCTTCCCGCCGCTGGAGGCCTTCGTCATCACCACGCCGAAGGAGGATCCGACGGTGCAGATCCCCATGGTGGCTGTCATCAAGGGGGATTCCAGCCCGCTCCTGGCCCACTGGAAGTACGGCCTCGGCAAGTCCACCGCCTTCACCTCCGACGCGACGGGCAACTGGGCCAAGCACTGGGTCGCGTGGAGCCGCTTCGGCAACTTCTGGACGCAGGTCATCCGCGGCACGATGCGCGAGCGCAAGCCTGGCGAGGTGCAGGTGACGACGCGCGTCGAGGGCGACAAGGGCATCGTCCTGGTCGACGCCATCGACGACGACGGCAACTTCATCAACTTCCTCGACCTCTCGGGCCGCGCCGAGATGCCGGACCACAAGACCGTCGACATCAAGCTCCGCCAGGTGGCGCCGGGACGCTACGAGGGGGAGTTCCCGGCCGAGCAGGTGGGCATCTATCACCTCACCGCGCGCTACACCGACGAGGCGGACGGCTCCGAGAAGATATCCTTCTCGGGGGCCTCGGTCAGCTACAGCCCGGAGTATCGCTCCTTCGAGTCGAACGACCGGGTGCTGGGGGCGCTCGCGTCGGTATCGGGCAAGGATCTCCTCAAGGGCGACCCCGCCGCCGACGGCATATTCGCGCACGACCTGCCGGGCACCTACACGTCCTACCCGCAGTGGATGAGGCTGCTGGCGCTGGCGGGGCTGATCTTCCTGCTGGATGTCTTCTTCCGCCGCGTCATGATTGACTGGGAGAAGGTCTGGGCCTGGACGCTCAGGACGGGGGCCAGGTGGCTGCCCTTCGTCGGGACGGGAAGGGCCCAGGAGAAGCCGGACCCGACCGTCGCGGCGCTGCTGAAGAAGAAGGCCGAGCTGAGGGAGGCCGCGCCGAAGCCCATCGAGGTGACCGAGTCCGACTTCTTCAGCGCGCTCAAGCAGGCGTCCGTCCGCGCCCGGGAGCAGGTCGACCTGCAGCCCGAGGTGAAAAAACCCACGGCCGCCGACCTAGAGAAGGCCATGCAAGTTCCGTCGCCGGACAAGCCGGTCGAGAAGGAACTCGGTTTCACCGCCAAGCTGCTCGAGGCCAAGCGCCGAGCTGAAGAGGACAGGAGGAGGGGCAAGAAATCATGAGCGCAGACCAAGCGATCGACATTGCCGAGAAGGCCGCGCGGTTCAGGGACGACTACAAGAAGCTGCGCGACGAGGTGGGGCGCGTCATCGTCGGCCACAGCGAGATCGTGGACGGGGTGCTCAGCTGCCTCTTTACCGGAGGGCACGTGCTGCTTGAGGGCGTGCCGGGCCTCGGCAAGACGATGCTCGTGAGAACGCTTTCGCAGGCGCTCGACGTCGCCTTCAGCCGAATTCAGTTCACGCCCGATCTGATGCCGGCCGACATCCTCGGCACCAACCTGGTGGTCGAGGCGGAGGGCGGCGGCCGCGAGTTCCGCTTCCAGAAGGGCCCCATCTTCGCCAACATCGTGCTCGCCGACGAGATCAACCGCGCGACGCCCAAGACCCAGTCGGCGCTGCTGGAGGCGATGCAGGAGAAGACGGTCACCGTCGCCAACGACCGGTACACGCTCGACAGGCCCTTCTTCGTCATGGCGACACAGAACCCGCTCGAGATGGAGGGCACGTACCCGCTGCCCGAGGCGCAGCTCGACCGCTTCCTCTTCAAGCTCCAGGTCAGGTACTCGTCGCGCGAGGACCTTTCGGAGATCCTCACGCGCACGACCGAGGGCATATCGATCGAGCCTAACAAGGTGATGGACTCTTCCCTCGTGAACGAGTGGCGTGCGCTCGTCCACCAGGTGATAGTCGCCCCCCACGTCAAGGACTACGCGGTGAGGATCGTGCTCTCGACGCATCCTGGCGGGCAGTACGCGTCGGAGATGACGGGCAAGTACGTCCGGTACGGATCGAGCCCGCGCGGGGCGCAGGCGCTCGTCTTCGGGGCGAAGGTGAGGGCGCTTCTCGACGGCCGGTACAACGTCTCTTTCGAGGACGTGAGGCAGGTCATACATCCGTCGCTCCGCCACCGGCTGATCCTCAACTTCGAGGGCGAGGCGGAGGGGATATCGCCGGACGAGGTGCTGGACGAGATATCGAAGGTCGTGCCGCGGAAGGCCTCCGAGGCCCCCGCGGCGGCCGGGTAGGAGTGTGGAGTTGGCCGAGAGCCTGCTTGAACCCAGTTTCCTGACGCGTCTCGAGCAGCTGTCGCTCGTCACGCACCGCATCTTCACCGGGCGGATGCGCGGCGAGCGGCGCAGCAAGAAGAGGGGCATCTCGGTCGAGTTCGCGGATTATCGCGACTATGCTCCGGGCGACGATCTGCGCTTCGTCGACTGGAACATCTTCGGCCGCCTGGACAGGCTGTTCCTGAAGCTCTTCCTGGAGGAGGAGGACCTCCACCTTTACATCGGCGTCGACAGCTCGGAGTCGATGGCCTGGGGAGAGCCGAGGAAGATTGACTACGCGGTGAAGGTGGCGGCGGCCCTCGGCTACGTCGCGCTTTCGAGCCAGGAGCGCGTCTCCGTCGGCGCGATATCCAACGGCCTCGGGGAGTACTTCCCCTCGACGCGGGGCCGTCACAACATGTGGAAGCTCTTCAGCTTTCTGCAGCGGCTCGAGCCCGACGGGCAGACCGACCTCTTCGAGTCGCTGCGGCAGTTCAGCCTTAGGAACCGGAGGAAGGGCGTCTTCATCCTGATATCCGACTTCCTCGACCCGGCCGGTTACGAGGGCGGCCTGCGTCACGTGATCGGGCAGGGCATGGAGGTCTTCTGCCTCCAGGTGCTCTCGCCCGAGGAGGTCAGACCGCAGCTCGCGGGGGACCTCCGCCTCGTCGACATCGAGACGGCTGCGACCGCCGACATCACCGTATCGGGCCCGCTCATGCGCGCGTACCAGAGGACGGTGCAGGGCTTCTGCGACGCGCTGAAGGGCTTCTGCACCGAGCGCGGGGCGAGCTATCTCTTCACCACGACCGAAGTGCCCTTCGAGGACCTCATCCTCAACTACCTGAAGGTGGGAGGGCTGGTCAAGTGAGCCCCTTCGGCGGATTCCTCGCGCCGGCCGCCTTCGTCGGCCTGCTCACGCTGCCGGTGGTGGTGCTGCTCTATTTCCTGAAGCTCAAGCGCGAGGAGTACGTGATATCGAGCACGCTCCTCTGGCAGCGGAGCTTCGAGGAGATGCGGGTTAACTCGCCCTTCCAGCGCCTCAGGCGGAACCTGCTCCTGCTGCTGCAGCTGCTGATTCTGACGGCCGGGGTGCTGGCGCTCGCGCGTCCGGTGATGAACCTGGCTGCCTCGGAGGGGCGGCGCTTCATCCTGCTGATCGACTCGTCGGCGAGCATGAAGACGGAAGACGCCGACGGGTCGCGGCTGGACGCCGCGAAGGCGAGGGCGCTGGAGCTCGCCCGCGACCTCGGCCGCGGGGAGGAGATGGCCGTAATCGCGTTCGACAGCTCGGCCAGAGTGCTGGCGCCCCTGACGGACCTCGAAGGCGAGCTGGTCCAGGCCATCAAATCCATCAGGGCTTCCGACACCACGACCGATCTCGCCGCAGCGATGCGCATAGCCGACGGGCTCGCCCGGTCGAGGGGCGACGCGTCGGAGTCCGAGATTGTCATCCTGTCGGACGGGCGGTTCGGATCTATGAAGGACTTCACGCGCTTCTCGGGCGGGGAGGTGCTCCGGAGGGCCGAGGCCAACGAGGCCCTCGGCGAGGCCAAGGTCCGCTTCATCTCGGTTGGCAAGCAGAAGTCCGACAACACCGCCCTCGTTGCGCTGGAGGCCCGGCGCGAGCTGACGGGCGCGGAGGGGATAGAGGTCTTCTGCCGCGTGGCCAACTTCGGCGAACGGGAGGTGACCGGGCCGCTGGAGCTGCGGCTCGAGGGCAAGCTGCTCGACGCGAAGGAGCTCTCCCTCGAGCCCGGCGGCGAAACGTCGACGGTCTTCGAGTCGCTCTCGTGGGAAGACGGGGTCCTGGAGGTGCGCTACAACGTCCGCGACTCGCTGGCCGTCGACAACGCCGCGCGCGCGGTGATGACAGACTTGCGCGAGGCACGGGTGCTCCTTGTGACCGACGAGAACTTCTTTCTCGAGAAGGCCGTTACGAGCGTCGGGGGCATCGGTCTCGACAAGGTCTCGCCGAAGGCCTTCCAGTCGATGGAGACCACGGAGATGGAGAAGCTCCTGGGCTACGACTGCATCATCTGTGACGGCATCTCCCCTCAGATCATGCAGGAGGGGAGCTTCCTCATCTTCGACGCCTACCCGCCGCTGAAGGGGCTGGGGCCCACGGGCAAGGAGATCGAGACTCCGCAGGTCCTCGACTGGGACCCGGCCCACCCGGCGACGCGCTTCACCAACTTCGCGCCCTTGGTGATCCAGAAGGCGCCCGAGGTGAAGTGGCCCAAGCGGGCGGTCACGATCGTCGACGGATCGGGCGGCACGCCGCTCATCGGGGCCATATCAGAGGAGAGGATGAACGCGGTCATCGTCGCCTTCGACATCTACGAGTCGAACTGGCCGCTCAGGCGCTCGTTCCCCATCTTCCTGGCCAATGCGGTCAGGTGGCTCGCCTCGGGCTCGCCCAGGCGGGCCAGGGCCAACCTGCGCACGGGAGAGGTCATCACCATCTACCCGACCGGCGAGCCCGGGGTCATGAGGATCACGGACCCCGGCGGCAAGACTCACAAGGTCACCTGCGAGGTTGACTCGGCCAGCTACTTCTCGAGGACCCAGGCCGTGGGCGTCTATCGCGGCGAGCTCGGTGAGGAGGAGTACGTCTGGACGGTCAGTCTCTTCTCGATGGCCGAATCCGACAACGCTGCCGCCAAGAGCTTCGAGCTCGGGGCCGAGGGCGAGGTACAGGCAGGCGAGGTCGAGCGCAACCGCGAGGTCTGGCGGTACCTGGCGATACTCGCCTTCATGATCGTCTGCTTCGAGTGGTGGGTCTATAACCGCAGGATGTACTTCTAGCCCGACGACTCCTGCTCGGCGGGCGGCTCGCCCTCCTCCTTCGCTCCAATCCGCTTCACGACCGCGACGGCCAGCACCATGGGCAGCTCGAGTATGACCGCCGGCAGCTGCACCTCCGGCTCATCGGGATAGAACTGCGCCGCGAAGACTATCGCGAGGGCGTTGTTGACGTATCCCGTCGAGACGGCGAGGGCCTTGCGCTCGCGGAGTCTGGCCCTCGGAATGGCGAAGTACCCTATCACTGAGAGCAGTGCGGTGAACGCGATCGACAGGAATAGGAGGAGCCCCAGACTTCTCAAGGGATCAGCGAGCGCAGGCTCCGAGCACTTCGACATGGCCGCGACTATGAGTAAGCCCAGGGCGACGATGGCACCTCCGGTGAAGTTGTGGGTGTTCCGCTCGACCCACTTCGGCAGGAGCCTTCGCGTCACCACGGCCGCCGCGCCCGGAGCGAGGATGTAGATGGCGAGCATGCCGACTCTGCGCAGGATCTCCGACGGCGGTATGGTCTCGGGCGACGCGAGAGACATGAGAAGCGGTACCGTGACGGGGCATACGAGGCTCGTTACCGTGGTCATCACCAGGCCGAGCTCGGTATCTCCACCGGAGACGTCTATCAGGCTGGCCGTCGCCATGCCCGACGGCATAGACGCGAGCAGCAGCACGCCCAGCGCGAAGCCCGGCACGAAGACTGCGGCCAGGCCCCACTCGATGAAGGGCACCGCGACGAGCACCAGCAGCACCATCCACACGAGCCTCGCGGGACGCCCGAGGTGGCTCGCCACGCGCGCGAGGTCCAGCTTGAGGCACGTAAGATACAGGATGCCCATCAGTAGCACGCTGAGGTAGGGCACGAAGGGCCGCCCGATGACGGGGACGAACAGTCCGCCTAGAGTGGCGGCGACGCAGATCAGACAAAAGTGTTTCTCTGCCAGTTTTAGCACGACTTCAGCCCATAGAGAAGGAGGCCGGCCCGATCGACCGGCCTCCTGTTAACGCAGCCTCCTGCGCGGGATGGTCAGGCCCACCACATGCCGCCCACCTGCTCCGTGAGCAGAACGCGCTTGAGCAGCTCGACCGCCTTCTTGAAGCCCTCGTTGACCGACATCAGCGAGTCCTCGTGCTCGATCGAAAGGGCCCCGTCATACCCGATCAGCCGCAGCGTCGAGACGAAATCCTTCCACCATTTCTCGTCGTGGCCGTAACCGACGGTACGGAATATCCAGGAGCGGTTGATCTCGTCGCCGTAGTGCTTGGTGTCCAGCACTCCGACGGTGGCGACGTTCAGCGGATCGATGGCGCAGTCCTTCGCGTGAACGTGGAAGACCGCTTCTCCGCCGAGCGCCCTCAGGCTCGCCAGAGGATCCATCCCCTGCCAGAACAGGTGCGACGGGTCGAAGTTGGCGCCGACGTTCTTGCCGGTCGCATCGCGGAGCTTGAGCAGCGTCTCCGTGTTGTAGACGCAGAAGCCGGGGTGCATCTCGAAGGCAACGTTCACGCCGTTGTCACGAGCGTACTTGGCTTCGGTTTTCCAGTAGGGAATGACCTTCTTTTCCCATTGCCACTTGACGATCTCCGAGAAGTCGTCGGGCCAGGGACACGTCACCCAGTTGGGGAACTTGTCTCGGTCATTGGAACCGGGGCAGCCCGAGAAGTTGACGACGGTGTCGATCTCGAGAAGCTTCGCGAGCTTAACCGTGTCGCGCCAGACGTCGTGGTGCGACTTCGCGATCTTCTTCTGGGGGTGGAGCGGGTTGCCGTGGCACGAGAGGGCACTGATGTCCAGCCCCTTCGAGCGCACCATGGCAAGGAACTCGGTCCTGTCGTGGACGGACGAGACCAGCTTCCTGAGCGGCACGTGGGCGTTGCCCGGGTAGTTCCCCGTGCCCAGCTCGACCATCTCGCACCCGCACTCGGCGATGTAGTCGAGCGCCTTGTCGAGCGGCTGGTCGCCGAACAGAACGGCAAAGACTCCGAGCTTCATGCGTCACCTCCAATCACAGCACGCTCGCCCCGGCCTGGAGGCCGGGGCCAAACGCGCTGTCCGTCGCCTAGTACTTCACGTCTGTCCATCTGGCCTTCTTGGCCGATTTTAGGACTGCCTCGCATATGGCGTTCTCATTGTGGCCGTCCTGGAAGCACGGATAGCTGGCCTTGCCCCGGCCTCCCTTGCGCACGTGGGCGTAGAAGTTGCCGACCAGGTTTCTTACGCCATCCGGATAACCCTCGGGGTGCCCGCCGGGAAAATGGGCGTACTCGGCCGCCTTCGCATCGAGGCCGTCCTTCAGCATTATCTCGCTGGGCCTCTCGCGGCGACCGATCCAGAGTTCCTCCGGCCGCTCCTCGTCCCAGGCGAGCGCGCACTTCGACCCGTCTATCTCGTACCACATGCGGTTCTTGCGCCCCGCCGAGACCTGGGATACCGTGAAGACGCCGTGCGCTCCGCCCGAGAGCTCGACGAGCACCGAAGCGTAGTCCTCCGTGTTGATCCTCACCTTCTTGTACTGCGAGGGCCGCAACTTCTTCCCCGCGTATGTCGCGACCTCGACCTTGGGCTTCATGCGCGTCTTGTGGATCGTGCGCAGGTCGCCCAGCACGCGGACGATGTGCTCGCCCGTGATGAACTGGATCAGGTCGCACCAGTGCGAGCCGACGTCGGCCACGGCCCGCGAGGCGCCCGCGCGCCGCGGCTCGAGCCGCCAGTTCCAATCGCTCTCCAGGTAAAGCCAGTCCTGCAGGTACGAGCCGTGGACGTTGAATATCTCGCCCACCTGCTTCGTTTCGACCATGCGCTTCGCCTGCTGGACCAGCGGGTACATCCGGTAGTTGAAGCCTACGGCGTTGCACACGCCCGCCCTCTTGGCCAGGCGGACGAGCTCGCGCGACTCCTTCGTCGTGAGTGCAAGAGGCTTCTCGCAGACGACGTGCTTGCGGGCGGCGATCACCTGCTTCACCATCTTGTAGTGCAGGTGGTTCGGCGAGCAGATGTGGACCGAGTCGAGTTCGGCGTCCCTGAGCATCTTGGCCAGCGATCCGTAGGAGTTCGGGATGCCCATCTCGCGGGCCTTCTTCTTGGCGAGGTCGTCGTCGGCTTCGGCGAGCGCAACGACGTCGACGCTGCCGAGCCGTCTGACGGCCTCGGCGTGGATCGGGCCCATCATGCCTGCTCCGACGATGCCAGCTCTGAGTCTCTTCATGATCTCGCGGACCTCCCCATCTTTTGTTTCGCGCTACTTGCCCTTGGGCACGTCGACCCACTTGCCCTCGTCGATCGACCTGTCGACCGCCTCTAGGACGTACTGAACGGCCAGGCCGTCGCGGAAGTTAGGCGAGCAGTCCTTTTCCTTGGCGATGCAGCAGAGCAGGTCGTAGACCTCATGGACGAAGGTGTGCTCGTATCCGATGATGTGTCCGGGCGGCCACCAGGCGCTCATGTACGGATGGTTAGACTCGGTGGCGAGAATGGTCCTGAAGCCCCGGGCGTGGTCGTCGTCGTTCCGGCTGAAGTACTCAAGCTCGTTCATTCGCTCGAAGCAGAAGACGAGCGACCCGTCGGAGCCGTTGATCTCGATGCGGTTGTGGTTCTTGCGGCCCGTGGCGAAGCGCGTGGCCTCGAACGAGCCGAGCGCTCCCGACTCGAAGCGCGTCAGGAAGAGCGTGGCGTCGTCGAGCTCGACCTTCTCGGTGCCCTCCCCGGCGGTCGCAGTGAGCCCGTCCGACGAGCCCTCCGCCGGCCTTTCCTTGATGAACGTCTCGCTCATGCCGACCACCTGGGTCATCGGACCGACGAGGAAGTGCGCCGTGTCGATGAGGTGCGCGTTCAGGTCGCCGTGGGCGCCGCTCCCCGCGACGGCCTTGCGGAGCCGCCAGTTCATCGGGAAGCCGGGGTCGACCAGCCAGTCCTGCAGGTAGGTGCAGCGCACGTGGAAGACGCGGCCGATCCGCCCCTCCTCGATGAGGCGCTTGGCGAGCCCGAGTGCCGGCACCCTCCGGTAGTTGAAGCCCATCATGTGGCGTACGCCGGCCTTCTCGACGGCCGCGAGCATCTCCTCGCCCTCGGCGGCGGTGAAGGCCAGGGGCTTCTCGCAGAAGATGTGCTTGCCGTTCTCGGCGGCGGCGACGGCGATGTCGCGGTGCACGATGGAGGGCGCGGAGATATCGATGGCGTCGACGTCGTCGCGCTCGACCAGCTTCTTCCAGTCGGTCTCGTAGCTCTCCCAGCCGAAGTTGTCCGCCGCCGCTTTGACGCCCGCCTCCTCGCGCCCGCAGATCGCCTTCATGACGGGCTTCAGCGGGCAGTCGAAGAACTTCGGCGCGGTCAGGTAGGCGTTGGAATGCGCCTTGCCCATGAACTTGTAGCCGACCAGTCCAATCCTCGCTTCTTCCATTTCCGTACCCTCCGGCGGACGGGGCGCGCGGCCCCGCCGGCCATCAGACCTCTATGACCTGTCCTTCTTCGGCGGACCTGTAAGCGGCCCGGATAATCTCGAGGTTGCGCCTCGCCTCGGCGCCCGGGGTGGGGACCTTGCCGCCCGAAGCGATGGCGTCGAAAGCGTCATGCATTATCCCGGCGAACGAGTTGGGGTAGTCGGCCTTGGGCTCGGGAGATGACCACTCGCCGAGGGCGTTGTCGAAGAGCGAGATCGGCTGCCCGTCGCGGTGGAAGGCGATGGAGCCGCCGGTCCCGTGGACCTCGTTCGCCCCGGCCCCGCCGGCGGAGACGCCCCAGCTCACCATGAGGATGCTGGTGCCTCCGTTCTCGTGGTTCAGGATGAGAACGGCGGTGTCGTCGACATCGATATCGCGGGTGTAGGTCTCGACGCGCGCGAATACGGACTTCACGGGCGAGCCCATCATCTCGCGCGCCTGGTAGATGCTGTGGTAGGCGTTGTCGATGAGGCAGCCGCCGCCGGACTTCGCCGACTTGGTGCGCCAGTCGGGATCGAAGCCCGTCGCGCCCTTGTAGTGCCCGCCGCCGAGGCCCTCCATCCGGACGAGGAAAACGTCCCCGATGGCGCCGGCGGCTATCAGCTCCCGGGCCTTGATGCTGGGAGGGCCGTAGCGATAGTTGTGGAGTACGCAGAGCTTGACCCCTGCGGCTTCGACCGCCTCGAGGATGCGGTCCACCTCGTCGAGGTCGGTCGCCAGGGGCTTCTCGGAGATGATGTGGACCCCCGCCTTCGCGGCCGAGACTATGGCGGCCTCGTGGTATGCGTGGGGGGTCGCGATGTCGACGACGTCGAGCTCCTCGGAGCTCAGCATCTCGTCCGCCGATTCGTATTGTGATCCGGCCGGAACGGCGAATATGCCGCCGAGGACGTTTCGCCGCTCGGGTGAGGGATCGGCCAGTGATATCACCTGAGCCTGATCGGTCAGCTCCTGGAGCGCGGGGGAATGTCCCTGCTCCATTATCCTGCCGCACCCGATTATCCCAAGCCTCAGCATGAGCTGCTCCGCACGCTACGCCGTGAACTCGATCCTGCGGCCGGCCTCGGCCGCCTCGATGATCCTGAACACCATCTCGATGCTCTTGAGGTTGTCGCGGCCGCTTGTCTCCGGCTCGGTGCCGTTCTCGACGGCCGATACGAACTGGTGGAGCGATTCCTCGAGGTTCTCGTAGGGCGGCGCCAGAGGCTCCAGGGACTCCGCGCCCTCGGCCGTGTGAAGCGTCACGTCATCGCCAACCCACGTGATCGTGCCGGCCTGGCCCTCGATTCGCCAGTCGGCGCTCCAGCTGGTCTCTTTGGCCGCGGAGACCCACGAGCCGTTGTAGGTCACCACGGCGCCGCTGGTCATCTCGAAGACCGCGCTCACCGAGGGGTCGCCGTCGAACCAGCTCCACGTCGGCTTCCACGAGACGGCGCTCACGGCGAGGGGGTCGAGCCCCGTGAGGTAGCGCATGAGGTCCACATGGTGAATGGCCATATCCTTAACCAGGGGGTACGCCATCTCCTCGCGGAAGCCGCCGAAGTGAGGTCCCTTGAAGAAGCGGACCTCCGCGGCCCCTACGTCGCCGATCCTGCCGTCCGAGACCGCCTGCCGTATGGCGCGGGCGGGCGGCTGGTGGCGGTAGTTCTGGCTGACCATGAGCGTGACACCGGCGTCATCGAACGCTGTTACCATTTCGCGCGCCGAGGCGATGTCGTCAGAGAGCGGCTTCTCGGTCATGCAGTGGAGCCCCGCTCCGGCGGCCGCCAGGGCGACGTCCTTGTGGAACTGGGGCGGCGTGACACAGACCACGGCCTGCGGGGAAGTCGCCGCAACGGCCTCAGCCTGATCCTTGAAGCATATTTCCTGGGGCAGCGAGTGCGTCTCGCGGGCTTTCGCGAGGGCCTCGTCGCTGATGTCGACGATGCCGGTGAGATCGGCGAGATCGCTCTCCACGAGGGTGCGTAGCCATCCCCTCCCGAAGCCGCCCACACCGACCTGAATGACTTTCAGCTTCACCCGGCGGTCTCCCCCCCGCTGCGCGAGGGCCTGATTCTATGCGGGCAGGGACGTCTGTCAAGCGAAGGGCGCTCGGCAGAGGGCGAAAGACGCTATTCGTCACCGAATCTGCCGTGGCTGTATATCAGGGGACAGAGCGTGAATACCTGCTCTAAACCGGGCATCGGCAACGGCTATACGCGAAGGGTGTAGCCGGAGGCGCCCGCGGCCCCGTGCGGTCGGTTGGCTGCTGAGAGGGCCGCTGCTGAGCAGGAGCTGGCTTTGCGGCGCCAGGTTCGCTTTTTTCACTTGCCGGCGCTGGCGGAGGCGTTAGAATCTCCGCTCCGCGTGCGGACGGGAGTTCCGTCTGCAGACATTCCCAGTTGAGGAGACATGCGATGAAGGCTATTGTTGATGCCGATACCTGCACGGGCTGCGGGCTTTGTGGGGACACCTGCCCAGAGGTTTTCAACTGCGACGACGACACTGCGAAAGTGATCGCGGACCCGGTGCCGGCCGACGCCGAGGGGACTGCCAAAGAAGCGGCTGAGGACTGCCCGGTTGAGGCGATTACGATCGAAGCGTAGTCACGTGGATTCGTGGAGTGGGGGCCGTCGGGCGTACCGGCGGCCCTCCTTCTTTTCAGCGGACAGGGCCGGACGGCTCAGGAACTGATAATCTGGGTCACCAGCTTCTCGAGCCACCGGAGCTCCGTCTCCGTCGCGCGGCCCCCGACCTTTATCATGCCTTCGTCGGTGCGTATCGCCAGCGCGGTCGAGCCGTCGTCTTCGCGGGATATCTTCACCTCCTCGATCTCTCCCGCCGGGAGCTCCTTACGGCTCCAGGTCTTGCCGAAGAAGGTGGTGTAGCTGACGGCACGGTCGGGGCTCACCTCCAGGTGAGGTTGGGCCAGGAACATCCAGAGCGCTCCGAAGGCCACGCCGATGCCCACCGCCACGAACGGGAGCAGGAAGATGGGGATGAGCCACGCCGGCATGTCGCCTTCGACCTCCCCGCCGAACAGGACAGCTAACATGGCTCCCCATGTAATCGCGTTCCAGAAGATGGCGAAGAAGGCCAGGAAGCAGCCCGCGGCCCTGCTGGCGCCGCGCGGGAAGGTGATGTGCACCCCGTCCAAGGCGACGTCGACGGTCGTCTTCGCCCCCGGCGGGGGAGTGAACATCTCCGAGAGGTCCTGCTCGGATGCCCCGCCCGCCTCGCGCGCGAGGCGCGCACGGTCCTTGAGCGTCAGGTCGGCCTCATCGGGGTTTATCTCCTCCGGTGTGGCCCCGGTCATGTCTATCATCTTCAGCTCGAGCCGCTTGCCGAGCTCCTCGAGCTTGCCGTGGGCCTCGATCTCCGTGCGGCTCTCGTGAAGGTTGATGTCCGGGTAGCCCTTCTCCGGCTGCCACGCCAGGTAGACCACCCAGACCGTGTATGAAGACCTGTTTTTGCCCCCGGAGGTGCGCCGCTCGCGCTTGAAGGTCAGCCCCTCGAAGGCGCCGAAATCGCCGGCGTCGTCCTTGACCGCCCATCTCCAGCCGCGCCGGTACGTCCAGTGGCGGCCCATGAGATCGATGCGCAGGTCCTCGACCCAGACGGCGGCCCCGAAACCTATAAGGGCGAAGATGCCGCCGACGATGAAGAGTATCCAGCCGCCATCCCAGATGTCGACCCCGCCGACGATCCCGCCTATCACAATGCCGGACCCGATGACGAAGAAGATGAGCCCCACCCACCAGGGCTGCTGGTGACGGATCTCGGTGTCGGTAACGGTAGCCACCCGGGCCTCCGATCCTGGAATAGAATCAGTCCAACTTCGTCGAGTATATCGTGCCTCGGGAGCACGGTCAAGAGTAGCGCCACGGGGCTTGACCTAGCGCCGGCGCCGGTATAGTGTAATAGGGGGAGGCGGGCCGTTATGAAACGCAACCTTGCCGCGGCGGTTCTCGGTGCCGTTGCCCTAGGGAGCTTCGTCGGCGCGACCGGCGCGGAGGAGATCGATCCGCGTGTCGAGAGGGCGCTGAAGAGGCTGGAGTCGGGTGACGAGAACGCCCGTCACAACGCCGCGCTCGACATTGTCTCTGCGCGAGAGAAGGCTGCGTCGGCGCTCGAAGAGATCATGAAGGCGATCGCGCGGGACGACAGCCCGCGAGTCAAGCGGAACCTCCTGCGTGCCGTGGGGTACATCGGGCCCAAGGCGGAGCCTGCCGTTGGAAGGGTCGTGGCGATCCTGAAGAACGCAGGCGAGGACGTTACGGTCCGCGCCGCGGCCGCCTTCGCGCTCGGCAAGATCGGGGACGCAGCCGCTCACACCATAACGGACATAGTCAAGGCCGCAAGGCACCACGACCGCAACGTCAAGCAGGCCGCGTGCCGCGCGCTCGGCGAGTTCGGGCCCAAGGCGGCGGAGGGCGTCCCGGCCATAGTCTCGGTCCTCTCGGACGGCCACGTCCTGACCGTCAGGCAGGCCGTGGTGGCGCTGGGGGATATCGGGCCCCCGGCCGCGAAGGCCGCGGGGCCTCTCAAGGCGAAGCTCGCGGGCGCCGACGAGCGCATGGTGAAGTCCATAGGCCTCGCCCTGGGGAAGATGGGGCCGAAGGTCTCGCCGACGCTCCTGGAAGGCGCGGCCAGCGAGACGGCCAACGTTCGAGCCGGATGCGTGCTCGCCCTCGGCTGCATCAGGCCTGCCGACGAGAAGAACGTGAAGGCCGTCATCAAGGCCACGGGCGACGACGACTACCTGGTGAAGCTCTGCGCACTGATGGGTCTCGAGCGCCTGGGCCCGGCCGGGGCTCCGGCGGTGGGGCTGCTCCGCAAGGCGCTGAAGGCCGATGAGACCGAGATGCGCTGGCGCGCGGCGAGCGCGCTGGGCGCCATAGGCCCCGCCGCGAAGGAGGCGCTGGACGACCTCCGGAAGCTCGTGGACGACGTCGACGGACGGGTCGGGCGCTCGGCGGCCCGGGCAATCCCGAAGATCAGCGAGTAGGCCCCCGTGCCGAGCGGTTCACTTCCCGGCCTTTATCCAGAAGCGCCCGGCCTCATGCTCCACCGTCATCGTCGCTCCGTAGACCTCGGTCAGCCGCGCCGATGTGATGACCTCGGCCGCGGGACCGCAGGAGTGTGCCCTGCCCTCGGACATGAGCAGGCAATGGGTGAGCGACGCCGGCAGTTCCTCCGGGTGGTGGGTGACCACGACGAGTGTGGGAGCGTCCTCGCGCCCGGCGATCGAGTCCAACGTCTTCAGGCACGCCTCGCGTGATGGGACGTCCAGGCCCGCCGTGGGCTCGTCCAGAACGACCATCTCGGACTCGGCCAGCAGCGCCCTCGCCAGGAGCACTTTCATCTTCTCGCCGTCGGACAGCCTCTGCATGCGCCTCTCGGCGAGATCGGATATGCCGAGCTCTGCGAGCTTGGCGCGCGCGGTACGCCACTGCTTGTCGCTAGGGTCGTCGAAGAGGTGGAGCGTGCCGAACATCCCGCTTGCGGCCACCTGCTCGGCTGTCATGAAGCGATCTGCCTCGAAGATCTTCGCCATGTTGAGGAACGATATCCGGCGCCGCAGCGAGTGAATCTCCACGTGGCCGAAACGCTCGCCGAGAATCGTGACGCTGCCCGATGTCGGGTAGTAGTAGCCGGCCAGCATCTGCGCGAGCGACGATTTGCCGGAGCCGTTCGGGCCGATGATACCCCAGAATTCGCCCCTCTCGGCCCGCCAGGTGACGCCGCGAAGGATCTCCGTGCCGTCGCGGCGGAGTGTCACGTCAGTGAGGTCTATAGCCGCCAAGTACACGCCTCCGCGCGGGTGCCCCGGCGCATTATAGTACGGAAGACGCTGATCTGCAC
>Ga0272441_10001112_pt1 | contig 57534 bp, 50 predicted proteins | sample SSMProp6N_FD_193582 | JGI IMG/M metagenome (GOLD analysis project Ga0272441, IMG submission 193582) | Marine sediment archaeal communities from Little Sippewissett salt marsh, Falmouth, MA, United States - SSM-Prop-6N | ecosystem: Environmental > Aquatic > Marine > Wetlands > Sediment ...
CCTCCATCCACGACGTGGTCTGGACCAAGGAGGCTGGGCTGGACAAACTGCTGACCGACGACTGGCATTTGAAGCGCTGTTTTATCGATCATTTTCTCGGTGCAGATGCCAGCCTTGAAGATTACACGCTGGGGCAAATCAGCGATGAGGGTGATTTTGTTCTTAACGCCTATGATTTTGAATGTCTCGACAGCGACGCGGCCATCGTGTTGAAGCGGTGGGGTAATCTGTATCGTTATGACGGTCCGCGAAAGGTATTGCTTGAGAAGCGGTTCGAATTCAATCCCGGGTCGCCAACGATATCGGTCAGGTATCGTCTGACCGCGACAGATGCGGATATCTCCAATGTTCGTCTGGGTATCGAGAACAATTTTAATTTTCAGGCGGGTCATGCCGACGATCGTTATATCATGATTAACGGCGAGCGTCCAAAGGAAAGCTATCTTGACTCGGTCAACAGCCGCACCGATTGCGGTGCGGTGGTTCTCCGCGATGACTGGCGGCAACTTGCGGTAGGTCTCAGTTTTGATCGCGAGGCTGAAATCTGGCAGGTTCCGATCAACACGATTTCACTTTCGGAAGGCGGTTTCGAGAAGGTTTACCAGGGGACGACGCTGGCCTCGATATTTACGGTCGATCTGAAGCGCGACGAGCCGTTCGAGATTAATATCCTTTTGTATGCCGGGAATCCGGATAAGATGCCGAAACAGTTTTTTCGGTCCGGTTCACAGATCGCGGCCATAAGATAACGCCGGTTATCCGGCGGGTATGTACAGGGGCGGTTCTTAGTGGCCGCCCTTTTTCATTTCTATTGAAGTAATCCGTCTATTTTGATTCGCCTGGCGAGGGCATCTGCAATGAGCCGATGTCCTTTCGGGGTCGGATGGCAATGATCAATGAAAAGCAGTTCTCCGCCATTGGCGTTAAAGATTTCCGGGAGGTCGATGATGGTAACGCCGTTTTGGTCGCGAAGACGGTCGATGCCCGACCAGTAGGTGCGTTTGATGCGAAGGGAGAAGAAATCGGCCTGGAGGGCGGAATCGAGATACACGGCGGCCAGCGACGAGGAGTCGTACAGTTTTTCCAGGTTCACCGTATCCCGGTCGATGAGGTTGATGCCGATGTTGTAGAGGAAGGGGGAGCCGGCGGCGGTGATGCCGTCGCTTTTAACATCGGCATGTTGCGCGACAAACTCCTGGCGGGCCACGCGCAGATAAATATCGGCATTCAGGCAGTTGCGTTTTTCCCAGTATGAGACGCCCAGGTTGTTGAGCAGGACGGGGTCATCGTCACGGTTCTCAAGCAGGTCGATATAGTGCGTGACGGCCCGTTCGGGCGGGAGTGAGTCCCGGTAGGCGGAGCGGAAGACTTCACGGGTGAAGATGTCGCCGGTACCGTAGAATTCCCGGAAGCGTTCTTCGGAGATGCAGTATTTGAGCGATCGTCCCAGCAGTTCGGCCATGCCGGGGGGGAAAATCAGCTCGCCATCTTCACCGGTGATATGCCGAAAGAGGCGGAATTGGAGTCCCGCCGGCCAGAGCACGGGTACCGGCGGTTTCAGGATAACCAGCGGGCGGTTATGGTCGCGGCATTGTGCGGCGATCCGTTCCAGATTTTCGGCGTATTGTTCGGGAGTTACGCGGACGGTTAACTGCTCGGCAGGGTTGGTTTGGGTTTGAGGCGGCGAGGTCAGCAATCGTCGCAGGGTCCGATACAGGGCAAACTGAGCAAAGGCATGCCTGATTTCGGGAGCGTGCTGGGCGGCCATCAATTCGCGATCGGTGAGGGTTCCTGAGATGGAGGCATCGTTGTTGCCGCAGTAGAGCACCACCAGGTCCGGTTGCCAGTCCCACCCATAGAGCCGTAGCCAGCGGGCGATTTGTTCCGAGGTATAGCCGGAGACGGCGGCATTGATCAGCTCGACGTTCTTGAGGCCCAGGTATTGCCGTTCGAGGATTTCGCGCAGTTGTTCACCGAAGGCCTGGCGGCGTTTGGTGAGACCGAGTCCGACCGGTGAGGAATCGCCCAGTAGCAGGATGCGGATGGTTCGTTCGGGTTTATTTTTGGGCAGGTCGCGTCCCAGCAGGCCAGCGGTGTTGGTTTTGATAAGGGGGTTGTTGAGTCCGGCGCGGAATTTCCAGAGCAGTCGGGGATCTGATTCATGCCAGTCGAAAAACGACGAAAAGAATTCGGCCTGCCATCCGCCGCGTTTTTCTTGATCGGCGTCTTGCCAACCGAAGGAGGCCTCGAACGCTCGGGCGGCCATTTCCATGATCGCCATCAACATGCAGAAGGCGATAATTGCGAACAGGATTTTTCTTCCCATATCTCCATCTCACGCGGTTTGCCGTTATGTCAAAGAAATACAATTATCTGTTTCCCGCCAGAAGTAATTTTTGTATATATGTGATATGATAGATTTTCCAGATGATTTTCTCACAATTTTGCATTCGGCCCGGCGGGTGGCGGTTTTGACCGGCGCCGGAATTTCCAAGGAGTCGGGGGTGCCGACCTTTCGTGACAAGGACGGTCTCTGGTCCAAGTACGATCCGCAGGAACTGGCCACGGTGCAAGCGTTCAGGGACAATCCGCAGTTGGTCTGGGAGTGGTATTTGTATCGCCGGAATATAATCGATGGCGTTGAACCCAATCCCGGACATTTCGCGCTGGTTGAGATGGAGCGCCGGTATGACGATTTCACGCTGATCACGCAGAATGTCGACAGTCTGCATCGGCGGGCGGGATCACAGAAGGTGCTGGAGCTTCACGGCAATATTGCCCGCAACAAGTGTTTCAACTGCGGGGCGCCATATGAGGGGGAGATCAGCGTGGAGGACGGAGAGATTCCCTGCTGTTCCTGCGGGGGCCGGATTCGACCGGACGTGGTGTGGTTTGGTGAGATGCTTCCGGAGCAGGTTCTCAACGAGGCGTTCGAGGCGTCATCGCAGACGGAGTTGTTTTTTTCCATCGGCACATCGGCACTGGTTCACCCGGCGGCCTCGATGCCGCTGACGGCGAAACGCAACGGGGCCTACCTGGTGGAAGTTAACCTGGAGCCGACGCCGCTGACGGATTTGTGTGATTTTTTCATTCATGGTCCCTCCGGTGAAATTCTTCCCGAGATGGTCGCGAGGCTATCCGAATGACGCGGTGTTCCGGCGAAGACATCATCGCCCTCGGCCGCCGGTTGTATGACTCCCTGGACAGTTGTGAGTTATGCCCGATGGGTTGCCGGGTGAATCGTCTTGCGGGGGAACTCGGCAAATGTTGCAGTAGTGCCGAATTGAAAATTGCGAGTGTGAATCTTCATTTCGGCGAGGAGCCGCCGCTGTCCGGCGGTGGCGGATCGGGGACGGTTTTTCTGTCCGGCTGTTCGCTGTTTTGCCGTTATTGTCAGAATTATCCCATCTCGCAGATGGGGAACGGGCGGGGGTATGAAATCGCGGAACTGACCGAGGCGATGCTGGGGTTGCAGAGGCGCGGGGCGGCGAATATCAATTTCGTGACTCCCGACCACATGCTCCCGATGATTTTGATGGCGCTGGGTGCGGCCAGGGGGAAGGGGATGGATTTACCGGTGGTGTACAACTGTTCCGGATACGTAAAAGTTGAAATTGTCCGGCAACTTGCGGGTATAATAGATATATATCTTGTGGATATGCGTTATAATGACGATGTTTTTGCCAAGGAGTATTCCGGGTGTGACAACTATGTCGAGACCAATCGGCGGGCGGTAAGTGAAATGTATCAACAGGTGGGCAATTTGGAGGTTGATGAAAACGGTTTGGCGAAATCGGGGGTGATAGTTCGTCACCTGGTTCTTCCCGGCGGAATTTCGGGATCATCCGGTATTTTCGAATTTCTGGCGAACGAGGTATCGCGCGAGATTTACGTATCACTTATGAGTCAGTATTTCCCGGCCTACAAGGCGGTCGGTGACAAGCAAATCGGCCGCAGAATTCATGCGGATGAATTCCAGGCGGCGCAGGAGGCCTTTTTTGGGGCCGGTCTTAAGAACGGATATATGCAGGAAACAATGCATGAGTCGCTTTAGTCGAATACTGGTGCTGATTATGCTGGTTCTATTTGGAACCGGTTGTGTTTATTACAACACGTTTTACCTGGCCAAGAAGTCCTTTAACAATGCCGAGTCGAAGCGCAAGGACCTTCCGCGCGGTTCATCGGCCCGGGGCCTGGGGGGATTTTACAAGAAGGCGATTGAAAAATCGGACCAGGTTCTTGATCGTCATCCCAATTCCAAGCTGTATGATGACGCCCTGTATGTCAACGGGGTTTCTCATTTCTGGCTGGAGAATTACCTTAAGGCCGAGAAGCGGTTTCGAGAGTTAATCGCGAATTTTCCCGAGTCGGATTATGTCAAGGAGGTGCGGGTATATCTTGCGATGACCAAACTCGAACTGGACGAGGTGACGGAGGCGATGCTTTTGTTCGAGGAGTTGTATAAAGGGGATGAAGAAAAGGAAGTGAAGGCGCGGGCGGCGATGGCGCTCGGGATGTACTATTTTGACGAGAAGGAATACGAACAAGCGCGTCCGTATTTTGAGGGGCTGATCGATTCGCTTGGTTCGGACGAGGAGCGTTTGGAGGCGCAGGCTTATATTGCCGATGGAGAATTTGCGAAGTTCAATTTCAATTCGGCGATGGACGGATATAACGGGGTTCTTGATATGAATCCCGACACGCGTGAGGAATTCAAGTCTCATTATCGCCTTGGCGAATGCCAGTATTTCCTGGGTAATATCGAAGAGGGGTTGGCGGAGTATTTCACTCTTGCAGAGGATGAACGGTTTTATGATTCGCTGGCTTCGGTAAAGCTGATGATTGCCTGGGGACACGAGATGAACGGTGATCTTATCCTGGCGGAAGAGACGTACAAGGAAATCTCGGTTGAATATCCGCGCCAGAAGCAGGGTGCGGTGGCCAATTTCAACCTGGGTTTGATTTATCAGTACGATTATGAGGATTACCAGGAGGCGAAGAAGTATTACGACAAGGCCAAGACGGCCGGGGCCGCCAGCGGGGTTTACCAGGAGGCGTTGCAACGATCCACGGATATCGGCAAGCTGGAGGAGTATTCTCAACAGCGGGAGTTCGACTCCACGGCGACGCAGGAGGATTATGACAACGCGGCGTTGACGCAGTATCTGCTGGCGGAATTGTATCACACGCAATTGGGCAAGCCGGATTCGGCGTACCAAGAGTTTTCCTATATCGTTGAGCAATTCTCCGACACTTATATCGCGCCCAAGGCGATGATTGCAATGGCGATTTTATCTCGCGACCATTACGATGACACGCTGTCATATGACACGATGTTGCGGGCGGTGTTGCGTGATTATCCCCGTTCCGATTATGCCATGGAGGCAATCAGCATGCTCGGGCTGGCGGGGACGGTGGCGGACACCGGTTATGCGGAATGGTATTACGAGCGGGCGGAATCGTTTATTTACGACACGCTGATGCTTGACTCCGCCAGGCCGTTGTTGCAGTTTGTCATCGATTCTTTCCCCCGGTCGGAATTGAACATGCAGGCGCGGTATGCGCAGATCTGGTTGACGGAGATGTATGAGACGCCGGAGGATTCAAGTTTGATTTATGCGTACACCGATTTTGTCGATTCCTTTCCTCAAAACGAGTTCACCAAGGCCGCCCAGGTCAAGATCAAAACCAAGGCGCGCAAGCGGCAGAAATTTATCGACGAAATGGATGACAGCACGCAGTGGGCATATGATGATGAAACGGGGGATTCGACCGCGGCGGCCGGTGATTCCACGTATTTGACGACCGAGGAGAAGTATTATCTCGATCCCGACGGCAATAAAATCTACAACACGCAGGAGGCGCCGATTAAGGTTGACGAGGAGTTTCGTTATCCCCCGGCGGCCTATAATTTAAATTTCGAAGGTTATTTGTACGTGCAGATCAGGATCGATGCCTTCGGCGACGTGATCGACGCGCGGATCATGAACCTGACGCCGTCGGAGGAATTAAACGAAGAAGTCCTGGAGGTGGTTTTGTCATCGCATTTCAACACGGCCTGGATTCCGCCGGAATTGATTGACACCTGGTTTGTCTATAAGTATTATATACAACTACCAAGCAGTTTGAAATGAGCGTAATAGTCGAATCACAAATCACGGTCATCGCCAAAGCCGATCTTCGGCGCGGGTATTATAGGTTGACGCTCGCGCCGTTTTCAAAAATTCGTTCGATCAAGCCCGGGCAGTTTATTCACTTACAGGTTCCTCAATGCGAGGTGTTTTTTCGCCGCGCGTTTTCGATTTATGATGTCGATCGTGAGAAGCGGTCGCTTGACTTGATTTTCAAGGTTTTCGGTCGTGGTACCACCGCGCTGGCGAAGATTCGCAAGGGAGAGCAGTACAGCATTCTCGGTCCGCTTGGCAACAGTTTCGCGATGCCGTCGAAGAAAGAGAAGGTGATGCTGGTGGCTGGTGGGATCGGGATGCCGCCGATGTATTTTCTGACCAAGCAGTTGATTGCCAAAAAGCATGACCCGAAGCGTATCCTGTTTTTCTATGGCGGGTATGACAAGGCTGACCTGGTGGATATCGCCCGGATTCGCAAGCTGGGAGCGAAAGTGATTCCGGTGACGGAAAACGGATCATCGGGATTCAAGGGATTGGTTACCGAGGCGGTGCTGAAAGAGCTTGACGGCGGTATGGAGCGGGTGCGCATGTACGCCTGCGGGCCGGAGCCGATGCTCAGGGCGGTGGACGCGCTGGCAGTCGAGCGCGGGATTCCGGGGCAGGTGTCGCTGGAGGCGCCGATGCCGTGCGGGATCGGGATCTGCCTGGGCTGTGTCAAGGAGCTTCGCGCCGGGGGGCACACGCGGGTATGCCGCGAGGGGCCGGTGTATGAGATGGGGGAGGTGGTGATATGACGCCCGATTTGTCGGTGACTCTGGCCGGGGTAAAATTCGCCAATCCGATATTGACGGCATCGGGGACCTGCGGTTACGGCGAGGAACTGGCGGATATGTATGATCTCTCCGAGCTGGGCGGGATTGTGACAAAGACGATCACGCTGGCGCCGCGGCTGGGGCATCCGCCGCCGCGAACGGCAGAGACTTGTTCGGGGATGCTCAATGCGATCGGGCTGGCCAATGTGGGGGTGGACGAATTTATCGAGCAGAAGCTGACGTTTCTGGAAAAGTTTGATACGAAGGTGGTGGTCAACGTGGCGGGCACGAAAGCGCAGGATTATGTGGACCTGAGCGCCCGTCTGGCGGATCAGCCGCGCGCGGATATGGTGGAGTTGAATTTTTCCTGCCCGAATGTCGAGGTGGGGATGGAGATTGCAACCAATGCGGAGCTGGCGGAGAAGGCGGTGGCGGCGGTCAAGAAGGTGTTCCCGCGCCCGGTGATCGCGAAGTTGTCGCCCAATGTGACCGATATCGTGTCGATTGCGCGGGCCTGTGAAGCCGGTGGGGCGGATGCGCTTTCGATGATCAACACGCTGGTGGGGATGGCGGTGGATATTGAGACGTATCGTCCGCGCCTGACCAACAACACCGGGGGATTGTCCGGTCCGGCGATCAAGCCGGTGGCGCTGGCGATGGTGCACAAGGTATACCGGGCGGTGAAAATCCCGATTATCGGGATCGGGGGGATTGCGGATTATCGCGACGTGATCGAGTTTTTCCTCTGCGGGGCGTCGGCGGTACAGGTGGGCACGTCGCTTTTTATCGATCCGACCGGCCCGATAAAAATCAAGAGGGACTTGCTAAAATACCTGGCACGACATAGATTGAAAAGCATCAGGGAGTTAACCGGTCAGGTGAGGATATATTCATGAGTGCTGCGACGGAATTACTAAAAGTTCAGGAAAATAAAAAGTCAATAGTGTGTGTCGGGCTTGATCTCGACCGCAAGAGAGTCCCGGCGAAGTACAACGATTCGATCAAGGGGTTGTATGATTTCGCGGAGCGGGTGATCGAGGCGACATCGGATATCGTTTGTGCGTACAAGCCGAATGTGGCGTTTTTCGAGGAGCTTGGCCCGGAGGGGTTTTCGCTGTTGGAGAAGATTGTCAAACGGATTCCCGATGATGTGACGGTGATTATCGATCACAAGGTGGGGGATATCGGCAACACGGCGGCGCATTACGCGTCGGCATTGTTCGAGAGGTACGGTGCGGACTGGGTGACGATAAACCCGTACATGGGTTACGACGCGATCCGTCCGTTTCTGGAGTACAAAGACAAGGGGGTGTTCGTGCTCTGCCTGACGTCGAATTCCGGCAGTCGGGATTTTCAGTTCATGCACGTGGTCAACAAGCCCATCTATATTTATGTCGCCGAGAAGGTGGCGTACTGGGACAAGGAGCAGAACCTGGGGCTGGTGGTCGGCGCGACACATCCGCAACAGTTGCGGGATATTCGCGAGGCGGCCAAAGAGGTTCCGATTTTGATTCCGGGGATCGGAGCGCAGGGGGGCGATCTGGAGCAGGCGGTGCTGGCGGGGACGGTCAATTTTACGCGGACGGCGGTGATCAATGTGTCGCGGTCGGTGCTGTTCGCATCGCAGGAAGACGATTTCGAGAAGGCGTCGCGCGCCGAGGTGGAACGTCTCAACGGCGAAATCAACGCCATGCGCGAAGAGTTGCAAAAACAATCAGAATAAGTATATGATTCCCCCGGGAGTGGGGGATTTGAGATAGAGAATATGGTGCAAAGGGGGCAGGCGAAAGCCTGCCCCCTGTTGTTGTTGATTTGATGCTTCAGAGTCGGTCAAGGAAAAGGATTATCATATGTGGATGCGCGTTGCATTGCCGTTGTTTATTTGTCTTGTCATATTTGTTCTTCTACACTTTCGAGTTGATGGCACAGACGGCCTATTTATTAATCTCATAACAGAATTTATTGGCATTGGTTTTACAGTATTTTATGTCGATTTGGTGTTAAAGCGCCACGAAAAATCAAAGTGGCATGATGTTGAAGATTTGGTCCAAAACAGGATTATTATTTTTCTTAATAAGATTGTATTGGGAATTAGAGTTGCATTTAATATTTCTCGTGATGAAGTCTTAGGAACTAAATTAAATGAAGGCGAATTTGATATCAAAAGCCTAAGCCGTATTGTTGTAAGGTACGCAAGTAATAAACTTAGTACGTTATCATTGGAAAAGTTAAACGAAATGGACAAGAAGCAATGGGAGAATTTTATTAATTACCTTCTTAATGCATATTCAGAAATAGATGTTCTCCTGCAGAATTATTCAAAGGTATTAACTCCGGAACAATTAAAACATCTGCTTCAAATACAGAATTACCTGGAGGAAGCAACAACCGGATATAATATATTCCCAGAAATTGGGGATAGCGAGTTACTGCAAAAAAATCCCAGAATGGCAGCTGATCTTAAACCCATGATTAAACAAACGGCAGATAAAATAGAATCATTATTGCGGGAAATAAAAACTTTTAGCGAAATGCTTACTGAGGGCGATTAGAAAGAATTGAACATGATATAACACTTAATGGGGATGTGTAGAAGTATAAATTATACATCAAAACATAATATATAAGTGACATGATTCATCTTTGGCGGTGTTAATTAGTATATCTATTTTAAATATTATGCCAAATTGATTGAGATATGTAATAAAGGGAGGACTAAGTGGATCAAGTAAGACAAATACGCTTTTTAATTCCGCCGTTTATCTTGTTTGTTTCTTTAATTTGGGGAGTATTTTGGTCTGACCCAAATCATATACTGTGGTCGGAATTCCTTGGAAGCAATCTTTTAGCGAAAGTTGGCATTTTATTAACGTCTACTCTGCCTGCTGGATATTTAATTGGACTGTTTAAAGTGTTTATTCTAAAATTTTTGTTTTGCCGTTCACCCCATTCCTATGAATGTCATATATCTATAGAAACCTTAAAATTAATGAGTCAGGAGGCAAACATCTCATTTAATGAAGATAAATTTGAGGCTTACAATAATAAAGATAGAAAACGTATCGAGCATTTTACACAAGTTATGTTTGATCATGGTTTAATTTATAATAAATACAAAGGTGTTCATGAATGGATGGTACGACGATGGAGTTCATTTAATATATCTATTGACTCAGTAATTGCATTATTGTTGGCGTTAATTTTTGGCTTAATATTCAAAATTCATCTTTCGATTGTATGGATCGCTTTTAGTGTCATATTGTGTCTTGGTTTTATTGTAATGGCATATTGGTCTTATAATGATACGATGAAAATGAATGAGTTTCAGGCCAAATACTTTAGAATAGTGTAATTGTCGAAACGGCCTCTCTCACTATATTAGGGAGGGAGATTTCAATTTACAGGAGACAAGAGGGCGGTTGGTAAACCGCCCGTACGATTTGTGTGCGGCTGTTTTGTCAGTTATATGTAATGTCGCATTATCAGCATAAAAGTATTCATGTCTCAAGATACGGTGCGGTGTCAGACAAATTCGACTTCGTATTTGTCACGGAAAAAGATCAGGGCCAGGACGATCGCGCTTACCGGGACCAGGATAAAGGCCAGCGGTGAGAGCAGGACGGTTATTTCGCAGATGCCCGCGACCAGTGTGATATAGGCAAAGGCGCGGATGTACTCGCTCACGGTGTCTTTGTATTTGAGCAGTTTGATCGCGATTAAGATGTCGATAATTCCCGCGGTGACCATAGCTGAAACCATGAAAATGCCATAGACAATCAAGAACAGGGTCTTGTCGACCGGCCAGAAAATCATGGCCAGGATACTGAGTAAGGCTCCGGCCACATGGAAAATAACCGACCACCAGACGGCGAAAAGAATCAATAAATCGAGGTCATGGCAATTATACCGTTCCTGCAGAAGGGTGCGGAAGCGAAGCAGAGTGTAGATGGCGATTGCCATGAAGATCAGGCTTAACAGGTCGGCGGGTCCGACGACCGGTCGATGCCAGCCGAACATTTTTCCAGCAATGCCGGCCTCGATGAGGTTGGCAATAATACTAACCGGCAGGAGGACCGCCTGCACGATTGCCATCCATCCGGCGATTGCATATTTGTTCTGTTCCATAGCTACCTCTCAGGTTTATTACATCGCATTATATTCGTATTCCGTCGCTATACATAATCCGGGATATATTCCAGGATATCGCCGGGCTGGCAATCGAGTTCGCGGCAGATAGCTTCGAGGGTACTGAACCGTATCCCCTTGACCTTGCCTGTCTTAAGCAATGACAGGTTGGTGATTGAGATGTCGATTCGCGCGGCCAGTTCGGTCAGCGACATTTTCTTCTTAACCAGCATCAGATCCAAGTTTATTTGAATAGCCATATTTTATATATACTCATTATAATTATATAAAACAATAAATCTTTTACGTTTAACGTAAATTACGTTAAATAAAAGATAAAGTTTCGGAAAAAAGGGGGTGGGTTAAGTTTTCATGCTTTGCATGAAATGTCAGGATCGCAATCCTGACCTACAAGATGAAGATGTCGAGAAAGATCCCAACCCTAAAGGGTAGGGCCACACGGATTGGGCCACCGGGGATTGGGGTGCCAGGGCGGTTTGCAATCAGCTCAGTTGTTTGATAAGATCATCGGTGGTAGTGATATGGGCAAAGCCGAAGGCCAGGTTGAGCAGGCTGGCGAGGTGCATCTCCTCGTTGATCGATCCGGTGGCATCGGCGGGGAAGAAGACGCGATAGTCACGGTAGTAGGCATCGCGGGCGGTCGATTCGCAACACATATTGGTCATGATACCGGATATGACGAGATCCTTTATATTCTGGCATCGGAGGATAGTTTCCAGATCGGTATTGTAAAATGAGGAGTAGCGGTGTTTGTCGACGACTTTCTCATGCGGTTCGGGCGCGAGTTCCGGGTGGATTTGGCTTTCGGGGGTGCCTTCGAGGCACATCCCGTCCCACCACCAGCCCATGATACCGGCGTCGTAACCCTCGGGGTGGTGGACATGTTTGGTGAAAATCACCGGGCGGCCGGCTTTGCGGAAAGAGGCAACCAGGTTTTTGATATTGGGCAGGATAGCCAGACCGCCGCAGGTGAAGGTGGGGGATTCGGGATCGAGGAAGTATTTTTGCATGTCGATCACCATCAGGGCGGATTTTTCGGGGTTGAGTTTTAAATCGTGCTGATTGAAGGAGGCGATGCGGTTCAGCCAGGTTTGGGATTTTTCATTCAGATTGTCAGTTGTGACATAGGCGTTCATGGTATTCCTTTCGGGGTATGGTTTTGTTGTCTCAAGAAAAATATGGCCCAAGATAGTCTATCATATAATAAAAAGGCAATAAAAATATGGTTGCTTGAGACAATTTGTGATTGATGAGAGTGGTGATTCTTGTATCTTACGCAAGGTGTACTATAAGCGGAAGGAATGGGATGAAGATCTCGCTTCGGCAGGCGCGTCGAATCGCGATACACGCGCAATTGCTTGACGGTCGCAGTGGATTGGCTAAAGGCAAGGAGGGGGTGGCGCAGGTAGTTGAGAGGCTGGGGTATGTGCAGATTGACACGATCAACGTGATCGAGCGGGCGCATCACCATACGCTGATCACGCGGCGGCCGGATTATGAGCCGGGGATGCTTCATGAATTGCAGGCGGTGGACCGGAGGATTTTCGAGTACTGGGGGCATGCGCTGGCATATTTGCCGATGAGTGATTACCGGTATTATTTGCCGCGGATGAAATCGTTCGAGGACCCGGCGTCGAAGTGGGCGAAGTCTCGTCTGGAGAAATACGGTCATTTGATGAAGCCGTGTTTAGAGCGGATTAGCAGTGAAGGCGCGCTGGGGGTGAAGGATTTTGCAAAGCGATCCGGGGCGAAAGCGGGGGCATGGTGGGACAGCAAACCGGAAAAGATTGCGCTGGAGCTTTTGTTCTGGCGGGGTGAGTTGATGATCACCGAGCGACGGAAATTTGGGCGGGTGTATGATCTAACCGAGCGGGTGTTGCCATCGGGTGTTGATACGCGGGTGCCGGATGAAAACGAGTTATTGCGGTTTATGGTGAAGCGGGCATTGCAGGGATTGGGCGTCGCGAACGCGAGAGAGATTCGTTTTTACCTGTTTAACAACGAGACGGCTAATCTCAATGCGGTTTTGGCCGAGATGGTGGCGGATGGTGAAATCGTGGAAGTGCAGGTTAAAGCCGGTAATGGTCGGATGTATTATGGATTGCCCGATATGATGGAATCGGTCGGCAGGATGAGGAAGAAAGCACCGCGGTTATATATTCTTTCGCCATTTGACAATTTGATCATACAGCGGGATCGGCTCAGGGAGCTGTTCGGTTTTGATTATGTATTGGAGTGCTTTGTGCCGGCGGCGAAGCGTAGATTCGGATATTTCGTGTTACCGGTTTTATGGGGTGAGGATTTTGTGGCAAGGTTCGACGCCAAGGCGGATCGTAAGAATAAGACTTTGTTGATACCGCATTTTTATCTTGAGGAGGGATTTACGCCTTCCGAACGCTTCCCGGATGTGCTCGCGCGAAAGCTGAAGGAAATCGCATTGTTTAATAATTGCGAGCATATCATAGTTAAGAGAGCCACCCCGGCCGTTTTCAAGAAGAGGCTGGAGGGGGCATTGAAGTTTTCCGTCTCGCAATAGCATCTTATTGCGATAGTTTTTTCAATTACCACTCATTTGGCTTTGGTTTGGAATGCTGTGCAAGATTTGCACAGGAGTATTGACGGGGCATTATCGGTAAATAAATATGCTGTTACAGCCGATACCATAAGGAAACAAGGAGGTCCTCATGAAAAAGTTGTTGTTTACCCTGATTCTTTTGGCATTGGCAGTCCCGTCGTTTGCCCTGTCCGGAATCTCAATCGGTGTCAGAGGCGGACTCGCGTCGTACAGTGACGACGTGTTCACCGCCCCGGAATATGAAGACAGTGACATGAAGCTAATCGGCGGCAATATCAAGATCACGAGTCTGCCGATAGTTAATTTGCTGGTTTCCGGTGAGTACATGTGGAAGAGCGACGATATCGGTTTTGGCACTGAAGCGTTTGAACTGGATCAGCATGATTTTGCGTTGAGCGCGACGGCGTTGTATCCGATCAAGATGAAAGTTATCTCGCCGTTTGTCGGCGCGGGAGTTTCGAATCACAATATCGGTTTTGACTATACCGCTCCGCAGTCGTTGTCGCTCGAGGAGAACGGTATTTTGATTCCCGCTTCCGAAAATCGCCTTGGTTATCACATGATCGGCGGGGTCGATATCGACCTTCCGGCGTTCCCGGTTTCATTCACGGCGGAGTACCGCCAGAACTGGATTGATACGGACTTTGACACGGTCAAGTATTACAGTATTTCATTAGGCGCCAATTTCAAGCTTCCGTAAGATATCATCTTTCTCGATAGATGAGTTCTCAACGATACCGGCCTTCGGGCCGGTATTTTTTTATGTGATTGCATTCGGTGGGCGGGCATGTTATGTTTAATAAAACGTAAAGGAGGTGGAATATGCCCCGGTCATACAGCATTTCCCGACTGGGAACCTTTGCGGCCTGTCCGCGCCAGTATAAGTTTCAATATATCGAGAAGGCGGTGGTGGAAAAGCCGGTCAGCGTGGAGGCCTTTCTGGGCAATGCGGTTCACCGCACGCTTGAGAATCTTTATACTCTTAAGACCAACGGCCGCCTGCAGGATTGTGCTGAGATGCTGGCGTATTATGACCGACTCTGGGATGGTCCCGACCGAGAGTATATCAAGGTCACGCGTGAATCGCTGGGGGTTGACGATTATATCAAGGTCGGCCATGAGGGTTTGCAGAAGTATTATGAGCACTATGCGCCATTTGATGAGGGGGACGTGCTGGCGCTTGAGAAGCTGTTCAGTTTTCCTCTTGATCCCGGGGCGCGTTTTACAATGAACTGCAAGGTGGATCGATTGAACCGCAGGTCTGACGGAACGGTGGAGATTATAGATTATAAGACCAGCGCGACGATTCCCACGCAACAGCAGTTCGATGACAACGAGCAGATGGGTATTTACCAGCTCGGGGTGCACCATCTCTGGCCGGATTTTGATCGCATTGCCATCAAGCAGATTTTTATCAGGCAGGGGTTGGAGATGACGACCGAAATGGATGGGGAGAAGCTTGAGGAAATACGTTACCGGGCTTTTCAGCGCATATTGGAAATCGAGCAGGCGATGAAGGACGATAATTTTCCTCCGAGGGAATCCAATCTTTGCAGTTGGTGTGTGTATTTTGCGCTCTGTCCGGCCAAGCGGCATCGGCTGGCGCTGGAGGAGAACGCGGAGGTTGAATTTGACGCGGACGTGGCGAAGGAGCTGGCGGATAGATATTTGACACTCAATGAGCAAAAGAAGCAGTTGGAGTCGGAATTGCGGGCTTTGAAGACTGATATTGTCAAGCTATGCGAGGAGGCGGATATATTGTCGTTGGCGGCGCCAAAGGGTGATATTAAGGTAAGTCTTGCGGAGACCGAAGTTTTTCCATCGAAGACCGCCGATGAGGACGCTTATTTGAATTTGTCGCTATTGGCCCGCCAGGCCGATCTCGAGGAGTGCTTCAAGCTCGATGAGCGGGTGTTGTATAAGGAATTTTTTCTGAAGGAGCGGTTGACGCCGGAGTTGCTTGAGAAGCTCAGGGAATATGTTATCAAGCGACGGCAGACGATTTTGCGAACTCGTTATCGTCATGATTAACAAGAAAAACGGCCGGGATTGACTCTCCGGCCGTTTCTTATTTTGGGAATGTGATTCCGCTATTTTTTCTTGGTCTCTTCCTTGACCATGAACACCGGAATAATCTCGTTGACGGGTGGTTTTACCATTTGCAGGGTATTGCCCGGCACGGTGGTAGTGGTATCGACCGCCAGAGATGTGATCTCCTTCTTGTCGAGCGATGAGACGAAGATGGTCGCGATGCGTCCCTTACCGGCCTGGATTGGCGGTACTGAGACTCCGACATCGGCAATCAGCCCGATGGTTACGCTTTGAATGGCAGTGTCGGCGCGAGCAAACTTGACGCGAAAATGTTCGGCGCGTCCACCCTTGAAAATGGTGGAATCAGCCACGAGGCGATTTTTGCCCGAGGTGAATTTCAGTGGTACGGAAATTCCGACGATTTCTTCATCATTGAATAACGAGACATTAATGCCCCAGTTGTTGGCGTCGATTTTATAAGGTTCGGCGAAGATGGTATCAGCCTTGCCAAATTCATCCACCTGAGCCACCGCGCTGGTGGCCATTAGCACGAGAAGTCCGAATAAAAAAAGAACCGGTTTCTTGGTGCTCATTTTTCCTCCATCCTTGTAAGTTTAAAGGTTTTACTTCTATTCATCGGAAATAGATCCAATATTTTAAGTCCCTTCCTTAGGAACGACGGAATTTCTTAATACGTTAAGCAGGGAATCGCCCCTGGTTTTATTGTTCAATTTATTGGTATATACGCCGGCGGCGTTGATAATTGCTTTTCTTCCGATGTCGGAATTCGGGAATTTCTCATACAGCGCCACCAGAATATCGGCGGCTTTTTGCCACTGTCCTTTGCGGCGTGCGATATCGGCGGTAAAGGCGATAGCCGATGGTTCGACGACTGTCCCGGCATAGGTCACGGCCATTCGTTTATAGAATTCATCGGCCCGATTATACCATAGTTCGGTCAGTTTGTCATTTCCGGTTTGTTGATGATGTTCGGCGATAACGAGATAGGCGTTAAAGGCATCTTCGGAGGTGGAATACTGGTCGATGAGACGCAGGTATTCGGTTTCGGCACGTTCCCAATCGCCTTCTTTTTCAAAGGCCAGGGCCAGGTATTTCTGGGGGGCGGAGTTTCTGACGAAATAGGACTGGTGTTCATCCCTGATTTGATTAATTGCGGCCCGGCATTCGGGGTATTGTTTGCTGTCATATAGAGCGACGGCCTTTTGCATGAGGATATGAGATTGCACCAGGGTATCGGTTGTTTCGGCCAGCAGTTCATCGTAGATTATCATTGCGGTCGAGTAGTCATTCAGTCCTCCGGCGGTCAGATTGGCAATCAGCAGGCGGGCTTCGGCATCGATTCCGCCGGTGCTGTCTTTAACCTGACGCAGGTGATCAATGGCGGCGGGGTAATTCTGTTCATCGGCGAAGAGGCGGGCCAGGTTGCCATGAGCGGCGGTTTCCAGGGCGGTATTGGGCCATTCATCGACGAGGCGGAGGTAGTATTCTTTAGCGGACTCGCTTTCGATTTCAATCAGGCTGTCGTTTTGCATCTCCCGACAGATCCCAATAATATCGAGGGGCAGGTTGAGGACATCAAAGATTACCTGGTTATCGTTGTCAGCGGGGGGATAGAATTTATTGAGCAGGGAGTGATAGATATCGATTGTCCTGGCCGGTTCGGCTTTCATCATGTGAATGTGGGCGAGGCTGAGCCGGGTTCTGAGCAGGGGAATATCTTCGAGGCGGGTCAGGGTCAGCAATTGGTTTATGATCAGACCGGCGGAGTCGTATTTCTGTTCGGTGAAATAGAAACGGCTCAGTTTTTCCACGGCACCGAAGGCGACGGTTTCCATTTCGCGACGATCATCCGGATGGGATTCCCGGGGGACCGAATCAAGGTGTTTCCAGCAATAATCAATGGTTTGCCGGTATAGATTTTTAATTTCATTTCGCAGGGTGGTATCGTTGGCGGCTGATTGAATGGTTGTTTTTTTAAACATTGTTTCGGCGTTGTGGTACAGTTTTTCGGCGGTATATCGGTGCTGTTTGGCTGAGTCGGCGGAACATCCGCCCATGCCGGTGAGGGTCAGGGCGGCCAGCCCCACAAAGAGGATAATCTGCTTCATATATATGTCCTTAATGGAATGTTGACTGCCTTTTGTGGTCGATTTTTTCGTTCGTTTACCATTGTTTATCGGGTGAGTTGACTGCCTGAGTCAAGATGATAAAAAAGGGACTTGGTGTCAAGGATTAGCTGGCATAAAAAAAGCCGGGGAGAGCTGACACCCGGCTTTTGAGATTTACAAGTAGTTTCGTGCTAACGTCTTATGCGACGATACACACCCATACCCAACATTCCCATGCCGAGCAGGAAGAGTGTGGTGGGTTCCGGGACGACAGCGAATTTCTCGTCGATCAGGTCATTTCCGCAACCAAGGGTATTGTGGAATGAGATGGTTCCGGCGCCGTTGAAATCGGACAGCTGGTTCATGTCAAAGGCGAACTCGAAAACGTAGGTATCGCCGCTTCCGCCATACATCGGATCGGCCTCGAGATCATCCCAGAAGGTCATCATTCCGATGTCGTCGGCTAATTTAATGCCTGAGGTCATCTGGTAGGCGCCCACTTCATTGCGGACATAGTCGTTTCCGTAGTAGCTTCCGGGGATGTTCTGAATACCCTGATAACCGGTAACTTCGTAGAGCCCGAAGTCATCCATGCTGATGGCGTACATCTTACTGGAATTGTCGAAACTGAAGAAGATGTCTCCGAGGTCATAGTTTTGTTTCCAGGCGGTGGAGTATGCACTCATACCGAATGAGTTGGTCAGTGCGACATGAGCGGTAGACCCTTCGGTCGCGAAATGCAAACCTTCAAGGTCGAATTTTTCGCCGCCCTCACCAAGATTTCCCGGTGATGGGACATTGGGATCCATTCTGCCGTAGAACTGACTGTAATCGATGGGGCTCCAGTTGTTGTTGTGGTCAAAGGCGTCATCGCCAAAGTCATACATTCCCCATGAGAAGGCGAAACCGGAGGAAAACGCCATAATACTCATGATGACGGTCAACAAGAAGATCTTTTTCATTGCAGCTCTCTTTCCAAATTAGGAATTCGTACTCTATTGCTCAAAAAATAAGCAATAATAATGCCGTCTAAATACCAAATTGGGGCGACTTGTAAGGTGTTGTAATATTGGGGGTTACATGGCCGCAGAAAGCAGTGATATTGTTATGCCCCTGCAATAGTATGCAAATGGTTGCACAAATTGCGATTAAGTGATTAACTTATTCATAATTATGCGCTTATCGCGTTAGCTGTTGCATTTTTGAAATACCAGCAAAATCACTATCAAATCAATGCTAAAAACAAGACTGTCTGTTATTAAAAAGGTTGTAACATGAGCAGCGTTAATCAGGAAGGTTTGAAATCGATGGCTTTTATCAAGCCATCTGAAACCGCATTGAGTTCTTCGCGATTTCATCCGGGGGCATCATCTCGGAGCCATCGTTTCGGCTGGCGCAACGGTTCCGAGTATCAGAATCGATTCGTAATCGATCTTCACCGTTTTTTACGTGATTCGATCCCATTATTAGGGGCGTGTATCTGGACCTGGAGTCGGTTGACGGCGGCCCCGGGGCATTTTGAGCTGGTTGACCGGCACTCGCCGGAGGAGGATGGCCGGGCAGAGGAGGTGCTTGAGCGCCTGAGTCTGCGGCTTTATCCATCGCGGCAGAATCGCGGTGGCGGCCTTGAGTCTTTTCTTCCCACACTATGTGACGGATTATTTACCGACGGGGCATTTGCCGGATTTTTGCTGGTCAAGCCGGACATGAGCGGGGTTGATCGATTTCTGCCGATTGACCCCGGTGATCTGACGGTGGTGTCCGGCGGGACGGGGCCGAAGTTGGTTTATCAAACGGAACGGGGTAACGTTTCGCTTGATTCGGACGATTTTTACTATTTGGGATTGAACACGGATGTTAAATCGGGATTGGGTAAATCGGTTTTGCACACCATTCCTTTTGTGGCCCATATCGAGCAACAGTTGATAGACGACATGCGGCGCACGATGCACAATGCCGGTTATCATCGTCTTCATGTAAAAGTCACACCGCCGGAGAAATTGTCAGGTGAATCGGACGATGCTTATATCACGCGCATCAATGAATATTTCGACCAGACGGTGCAAATGGTCAGGGGGTGTGATCCTGAGGATAATCCGGTTACGTGGGATAATGTCACGATCGATTATGTGGGTCCGTCAAGTTCGCGGACGGTCAGCAATTCCTGGTCGTTATCGCATCGGGCGATGGTTGAGGAGATTTGTGCGGGGACCAATCTTTCGCCGTTCATGCTGGGATTCAGTTATTCGGCCATTCAGAACTGGGCGAAGTTCAAGTATGATCTGGTAATGCGCCAGGTGCAGTCGGTTCAGCGGCAGGTCTCGCGATTCATGCAATGGATCGGCGATGTTGAGCTTGGGTTACGGGGGTTTTCGTATCGTTGCCGGTACGTGTTTGACAACAGCCTGACATATATGGCGAGCGAGCAATCGCAGATTCGCCAGGCGGAGGTTGACAATCTAATCAAGTTATTTTCGAGCGGCCTGATCAGCCGGGAGGTTGCGTCGCAAAAGGCTGGTGATCTGTTATAGCACGCATAATACGGCCGGCTGACTGGCGTCGGGCGTTGCGGGACATTCCGTATTTTTCGGAGACGTTTCTGGACATTGTCCCGCATCCCGGCCAGGCGGTCTGGCTCAGGCAGTCGCATACACCGGAGAACCTGCTGGTGACGGGCAACCGCTGGGGCAAGTCCTTTGCCGAGGCGATCAAGATAATTCACCATGCCCTGTTTCGGGTTCGCGATATGCGTTACGATCGATCGGGTCGTTATCATGTTGTCACGGTGAGTATCACGCTTGACCAGGCGCGGATAATATTCAATACGGTTCATCGTATTCTGGTCAATTCCTGTCGCATTGAGGGGTTGATCAAGAAGTACACGGTTACGCCCTACCCGCGCCTGGTTCTCGGCAACGGCGCGATTATCGAGGCGCGTTCGACGCAGAGGCGGGGGGAGTATTTACTTGGCAATGATTATGACCTGTTCGTGTATGATGAGGTGGCTTTCGATCCGGAGGCGGAATATGTTGTCAACGAGGTGGTCAAGATGCGGCTGGCGGACCGGAGCGGGATGCTTGATTTGGTATCCACGCCCAACGGTCGCAACTGGTTTTACCGCAAGATGCGGGAGTTGCGGGAACGTGGCGAGGGGGGCTACGTGCATTCCGGGGATTCGCGCGAGAATACGCATATTTCGCGGGAGTATCTGGATCGTCAGGTCAAGTATCTTACCGACAAGCGGGTGGCGCAGAATATAATGGGGCAGTTTGTCGACACGGGCGGCGAGGTTATTCCGGGGAGGTATGTTGACCGGGCACTGGTGAAAACGCAGGATGAAATCGGCACGGTGGTTAAGGGTACGAACGCGGTGTTTTATTTGTCCGGCTGGGACCTGGCGCGAAAGAAAACGGCGACGGTGGGGATCACGATTGCGGTGGTTGACACGGTCTGTTACGTGGTGGAACTGACCCGAATCCGCAAGTGGGATTGGAATATTATTTTGGAGCGGATACGGCGGCAACAGAGGTGTTATCCCGGGCGACTGCAGATTGACGCCACCGGTTTGGGGGACGTGATAGTTTCGCAATTGACGGATTTGAATCCGACGGCGGTGATTTTTTCACCCAAGACCAAGGCGGAATTACTGACCAATGTTGAATTATTTCACAGCATGGGGCGGATCAGGTATTGTCGCTGGGAGTTGCCGGACGAGGGTGGCCGGGTCTGGTCGCTGGAGGACGAACTTCGAGCGGCGCGCTGGGATGACAACAATCGCTGTGATGGTCTGATGGCGCTGGCGCTGGCGTTGTGGCCGTTACATCAGCCGGACCGTCCGATCATCGGGCCACGTCTTGGCAAGGTTTAACTGCAGACATGTTTTCCTGAAAAGCGGATGGGGTCAGAAAGCGGCGCCGTAGACATCGTTGAAAGTGACACAGAGTGATGCGACAAAGATGGCTCCGGCCAGGATCCATTTGAACAGGGTAACTTTTCTGCGTGCTTTGTAAACAACCATTGTAATCCTCGTCAGTTTGAAATCTTCACAATGCTATTGAGCAAGCGGTATGCCGGGTGGTATTGGAACTGCGGCAAAAACCTAATAGCATGCGGGGCAATGTGATATGAGGGTGGTCACGGTTAGGTGTCAGGGTTGGGATTGCATTCGGTTGCGTATGTGGTTTGCAAAATCAATGGCAAATCGATGGTGATATCGATATGGGGTGTTTAGTAACGGAGGTATGATGGAAAACTTAATAGGCAAAATAACGGCATCACTTATCGAGCACGATCAATCGCGGATCGGCGATTTGATCGCACGGCTCAACGCCAACATTAATCCCCCGGAACCGCTGGGGGAAGACGACGTTTATGTGCGGGCGATGTATATCGTCTCGGACCAGGTGAACAGTTACGGGGGATGTTTCCCGGTTGACGAGCACGACGGTTTATTGTCGCTTTTGATCGATGCTCCAGTACTGATCGGGCATCGCAAGGACAGCCTTCCAATTGCACGCAATTTCCATGCGGAGCGGGTAATCCGTGACGACGCGAACTGGATCAAGGTGTATTTCTACTGGCTCAAGGAGAGCGAGCGGGGGGGTGAACTGAGTCGGAATATCGACGGTGGAATTTACAAGGAGTGTTCGATCAGTTTCATTTTTGCATTCCCGGAGTGCACCATTTGCGGTCGGGATATACGCGAATGTCCTCATCAGCCATTCGTGGAGTACGATACTTCCACGGGTAAACGGGCGGCGTTTTTCAACTACCGCCAGATCGAAAAGGTGCTGGAAACGTCGCTGGTATATCGAGGTTCGGTTGAGAATACCTCGGTAACGGGGGATTTGTATTTCACCAAGGCAATATCCGAACAGAGAGCGCAACGAGCGAAGTTACCGGATATCCCGGCGCGGTACCGTATCTGGAGCAGTGAGAGCCTTCCAGACGAGGGGGAAGTGCGGCTGATGCCGGCGTATCGGTCGGTATCGCTTTTGGTACGTCATTCCGAACAGGGAGTGACGGCTTACGGGGGTGACGGGACGGTGGTGTCATCTCAGCGCCTGATCGAATATCTTGACACCCTGGAATGGCCGGATGGTGATTATGTCCTGGACTGTCGGGTGATCGGATATCGCGGGAAGGAGCGGCAGGGCGCGGTTGACCTGGTTGCGTATTTCGAGGACCGCAAGTCTCCGGTGCGGCGGCTGGAGGTTAAGGTTGTCGATATATTCGAGCGTGACGGCAGAAATCTTGCGGCTCGATCGGGCCGGGAGCGGTGGGCGGAACTGGCGGAATTATTTTCGTCTGATACGCGGCTATTGATCGCTTCGCGGTCAGGTCAATGCGACCAGATACAAGGACATATCAATCGGATCACGACTCGTGACGGGGTAGAGATTCACGAACGGGATTCATCCCGGCGGTACCTGCTGACTCACCGGAAGCTCTTTTCGGGCCGGATGTCGGTGGATGGTGACAATGAGCAGAAGCGGGCGGTGGTATGGTGCCTGGTTGATGGTTGCACCGTACCTGTGGTTGGCGGGATCTCCGGCGGGCAGAGGGCCGGCACGGTGGAGATGGAATGCAGTGGGCTGGGTCGTGGCGATGACGGGATCGTTGCCACCAATGCGATTTCGGTAGAACGGTGCGGGGATTTCGAGGTGATTGACGATATCGGTCTGCTGGTGGCGGGGGAGCATGAGGTCGGGCAGATGGATTACGCTTTGTATGCTCACGGCCCCGAAGACATGGTGCTGGAAGTGAAGGCGGCCGATCGGGCAGAGTATTATCTCGTTTACAAGTATTCAGAGGATTTGTCGGGACGGGGGCGGCGCTTTGTGGCGGACCGGATCAGGACCGGTGAAGTTCTCCCGACCAATTGCATCGGGACCGGTAGCCTGGCCGGGCTGGGTGAGCATCAGGGTGGTATCGTTTTCACGGCGACCGGCGCGTTAACGGGGGTGGTTCGGATACGCCCGATTATCCTGAACGGACGACATCGACACATTTTTTCACTGGAGCCGGTTCCGGGTGGGCAGAGGGGGGCGGCATGAGTGACTCCAAGACGACCGTTTCCTGGAACAGCCTGCCTGGCCGGCCGCTGGTGAATTTTATCATCGTCCTGATCGGTATGATGGCGGCGTATTTCAGCACGATCGGAGCGATCCGGGTGCAATTGGCGGAGAAGGCGGAAACGGCGCTGGTGGAAGGATTGGACCGCCGGCTGGCGCGGATGGAAGTAATGATCAGCGAGGGATTGATCAACAAGGATGATTTCTACGAGTTCAAGAACACGGTCGAGTCGCGGTTGAGTCGTATCGAATCCTATTTGACTGATAACAAGGGAGACAAGAAGTGAATACAGAGACCCAGGCAAGCGGCGCGGATATTGCGCGGATACTTGCCAATCTGAAAGACGATTCGCTTGAGGCGATTGACTTTGACCAGTTGATGGTATTGCTGAGCACCATGCAGAGAACGGTGCGAGATTTTTCGACAGTAACGGCCGAGCTGGCTTTGTTGAAAAAGGATTACGGGGGGCGCATGGTCGGTATGCTCAAGGCGATGCTGGCCTGCCGTCACGATGAGGACGACGCGGAGCTATCGGCGCGGCTGGCGGGTGAGGACGGTGAGCTGGCGGCGGAGCGTATGATTACGCTTTATGCCCGCACGGCGGCTCGTTTCCGGTCGTGTTTTCCCAGTAGTTTCAAGTATGTCACACCGCGTGCGGGTCAGTATGCGGGGCACTGGAAGGAACACAAACTGTAGGATGCGGGGTGAGAGCCCCCGGGTCGCGTGGGGGGATACCCCGGCCCCGACAGTCATTATATGAAAGGAACAGAGAATGACGATTCGAGAACAAAATCTGGATACGATCGCACCGATGCTGGCGACGTTTGCGATTCATCAAAGCGCGGGGGTCGACGATTTGAAGGACGTCGATATCGGCGCGGCGGTCATGCTGACGGGCAACTATGAGATCGGGCCGTGCACCGACGGTTCGCAGGTGCTGGGCAAGCTGATAACCCTGAGCCTGAGCGATGCCGACGATGGCGAGCGGAAGGCGACGGTGCAGGTCGGTGGCATTTGCCGTCTGCCGGTGGCCGCGACCTATCCGGAGGTCGGCAACCGGGTGGTCGGGGGTGCCTCCGGGACAGTGAAACAGGCCCCGGCGCTGACCGGTGATGATCCGGCGGGCGGAGTGATTGCCCGCGGGACGGTTCTGGAGATCAACGGCACCAGCGATTGCACCATACTGCTAAACTGAGGAGGATCATGATGGATATGATGACATTTATGCATACGCCGGCTTTTCAACGACAGGCACGCGATTTGGCGGAACGCGAGATCGAGGGGCCGGTTGACCTGTCGCGCACGGGCGAGATCAAGATTGATCGGGACACGTATCTCGACGCGGAGGGGCGCGGTTTGACGCTCAGCGAATTGCTGGAGACGGACGAATATGATCCGTCGTCGCCGGATTGTCCGCTGGACGCGTTCGAGCGGCAGTTGGCCCTGGCCGGAATCAGGCTGGGCGGCAAGCACCCGACATCGGTAGAGCTTTTTTACCAGAAGGCCCCAAGCTTGATGCCGGAGTTTATCCTGCGGGAGATCAAGAAGGGCCAGGCGATGCGCCCGGAGCTTTCATCGCTGATCGCGGCTTCCACGACGGTATCGAATAACCGTTACACGCCGTTTCATGTGGACACATCGCCCGCCGACAAATTGTCGTTGCGGCCGATCGGTGAGGGCGGAGAAATTCCGCAGTTGCTGGTCACGGAGCAGAATCATTCGATCAATGTGCCGGAGTACGGACTGGGGTTAAAGGCGAGTTACAAGGCGCTCCGGTATCGCACCACGGCGCAGTTCCGGGTGCTGTTATGGTACATCGGTTTTCGCCTGCAGACGGACAAGATCGCGCTGGTGGTTGATTGTTTGATCAACGGCGACGGCAATGACAACGCGGCGGAAACGATCAATTCGGCCACGTCGGGAACACTGGCGTACGATGATTTGATCACGCTCTGGGCGGAGTTTGCACCGTTTGAACTTAACACGGTGATTTGCGACGTCGGCAACCTGAAGACCATCCTGACGCTGGATGAATTCAAGGACCCGCTGGCGGGGTTCCGTTTCCAGAACAAGGGTGAATTGTTCAGTCCGCTGGGGGCGACGCTGGTGCGGTGCGACGACACCCCGGCCGATTTGGTGCTGGGGTTGGATTCGCGTTTCGCGATCGAGGAGGTTGTCACGCAACCGTTGATGATCGAGTACGACAAGATAATCGAGCAACGTTTCGAAGAAGCCATCATCTCGGAGGCGGTGGCCTACGCCAAGGTAATCAGGGAAGCGTCGGTCGTTCTCGATACGGTTCATTCCTAAACAACAGCCGGCCCGGCGTTCGGCCGGGCCGGAAGAAAAGGAGCCATGCGTACATATTTAACAAGCAGTACGGCGGCGTACAAGGCCGGACTCAGTCCGGGGATCAAGGTATTCAAGGTCGCAAGCGGTCCGTATGCCGGGCGAATGGTGATTCTGATGCAGACCTCATCGTCTGAAATCAAGCTGAGCCAGTCCGATTTCCCGTATGCGGCCTGGAGCACGCCGTCGGTTATAATTTCCGACTGTGCCGACTATACGTTCGACGTGGTGATGGATGCGGTCGGTCATTTATTTTGCGTTTATACGCTCGATAGTACTCATGATCTGGTCTGCCGCAAGCTGACTTTTTCGGGAGGTGGCTGGACGGCAGAGAGCCTTCGGACGGTTTGCAGTAACGATGACAATTATTATCCGTCGCTGGCGCAGGATGCATCGGGTCATTTATGGGTATCCTGGACGCGCGTGCAGGCGGATTCGGCGTATGTCAACGTGAAGTCATCCGATGATGACGGTGTCACCTGGGGCAGTGGGGCGGCGGATTCCGGTGAGACGCTGACAACAGGGAGTTCGGCGGCTTTTGCCAAAATTCTGCTTTTCGGGTCGCAGGTATATGTCGTGTATGTGCAAGGGGGGAGCACGCTGGCATATCGGTGCAGAGACATTGACGGCGGCAGTTGGAGCAGTGAGGTCGATCTGGCGTCGGGCAGTTCGCTGGATCATCACTTCGATGCCTCGGTTTCGCCGAACGGTCGGCTGGGGGTGGTTTTCGACGATGATGCACTACGTTTCCGCGAATGTGACGGGGTTGGCTGGGGCGGCCTGGTTGAGGTTGACGCCGAGGGCGGTGATTTTCCACAGATCAAGTATTTCAAGAACACGCCGTACATAACATATTTGCGCCAGTACGGGGAGGGGCAGTGCCAGGCGGTGTACAGCCGGCGACTGTCGGATGAATTCTCCACGCCGACGGTGCTTGACGCGCGCAAGTCATGCCTGGATTGTGTTCTTTGCTATGACTCCGGATCGGGAACATATGAAGACCTGACCACGGCGGCGAGCGATGGTACGACCGGGGACGGATGTCACAGCGAATCATCGGCGCTGATAAAGAATGTCGGCGACGGTTTGTATCTCGGGCACGGTGATCGTTTTCACTACCTGAAGATCCTGCTGGCGACGGTGGGTGCGGGTGGGACGGTGCGCTGGCAGTATTTTAACGGTCAGGACTGGGTGAGTTTTTCTCCGAGCGGCGGGTCGTTTGATTTCGACGGCCTGGACCGGGAACTGCTACTCTGGGATGATTATCAATCGATTCCGGCGGACTGGCAGTCATGCCGGGTCAACAACCGGCAGTATTTCTGGCTTCGCATCACACCGGCATCATCATTCACGACAGCGCCGGTCGGCACACAGATTACATCGGTGCCGAATGCCGAAGCGCTGGTACTGATGGAGCAGTAAGATGTCATATACCAATACCAATCTGGTCAAACGTCACGTATGCATCGATGATGCGGTGGCGGGGGCGTATGCAGATTACGCGGTGGTGTTTTCCGGTTCGGACTGGGTGACGCTTCCGGGTCGGGGGATACGTTCCGGGAGTTTGCTGGTCAAGGCAATCCGGAGCGCGGTCCCGACGCATGAGGATTTCGGCTTTGACGGTGCTGACATATCGTTGTCTCATTCGCGGCTGGTCCGGTCTTCGGTGACGGTGGCATCGGATTCCTCGCTCGGCACGGTGTACAGCGAAAACGTCGATTTTTGCATAGACACCGAGCGGGGGATTTTGCATCGGATGGCAGACGGCGCCATCGCGGAGAGCGAGATCGTGTCGGTCTGGTATTTTCACTATGTCCCTTATGTCGAGGGGACGGATTACCAGGTTGATTACGAGGCGGGTCGTATTCGTCGGCGCTCGGGAGGTGCGATCCAGTCCGAGCAGTCGGTGCTGGTGGATTATGAGTCGGCGCTGACGGGTGAGGAAGACGAAATTATCTCGGCGGCGGTGGCGGAGGCGGACGCGATCATCGAAAGCCAGGTCGATCCGGTTCTGCGGCGCAGTAACGACCGGACCCTTCAGGCGGCGACGACGTTTCTGGCGGTGTCGCTGGTTTGCCGGGCGGCGGCCGGTTTTGGGGCGGGCAGTAGTAGTCCGTCGGCGCAGGGAACGTCGGCCTGGTTGTCGCTGGCGGAGAGTTATCGGCGGGATTATGAGACATTAATGCAATCATTTCGACGGAGCGCGGGCCGGCTTAAGCCGCCGGTGCGTTCTTAGGAAGCTGGGTGATGACATGCAATCATTGACATACTTGCGGGGGCGGCGGCTCTGGGTCGTTCCCGACTTTGCGGTGTGGGGCCTGGAACACGACGTCGAGGTGTTTTACCTGGGAGTGGAGAACGTGGAGTCCGAGGGGAGGATGTTGTTCGGGGCATCGACGATCGGGGGCGCGGCGCAACAGGTCGCTTTTGCCGACCTGGTTGACTGGCGGGGGAATCATTTACCGGAGACGATCGGGGCGCCCCGGGTGCTGATTCGTCCCCGGTCGGCACATGGGGCGTTTGTAGTCGGGGAGGAGTCCGATCAGGGATTTCGCATCGCCCGCGACCCGTCGGCGGTCGGCCCGATCGGGGTCGATTTGTTCGTGTTTGAGATGGGATGGTAAGATGAGCAAGGCGAATAACAAGAAGACGGGTCAACTCAGTGACACTGACATTCTCCAGCACCTTCGCGACAGGCTTTTTGACGCCATAAAGGATACAACCAAAAAAACGAAAGTGGGTGATCTCTTGAAAGTTATCGAATTAAAGCGCAAGCTGTCGGTTACGGGCAAATCGGAACGGGCATTCTGGGACATGATCAACGATCTTCGCAAGAAAGAACTTCCGGGCGCACGCGGGAGCAACAGCAAGCGCAAATCAAAAAAGGCCGGGGTGTGAGGCCATGAGTGCGAAGCAACGCGGTTTTCTCCGGTGCATTTTCGCAAGCGGTTTGATTACGTTGTGCCTGGCGCTGATGATTCCGGCGGCGGAAGTGACCCTTGATTACACCGACATCTCCGATTCCTACGTGTACCATTGGGCATCGACGACCAACTACGGGAACGCCACGATTCTTGCGATTGACGGTCACCGTAATTCACTTATGCATTTTGACTTGACCGGTATCAGCGGGACGGTAGATTCCGCCAGGCTGACGTTAAACGTGCATGCCAACACCGCGGGAGAGTATATCTATATTGCACCGTTGAGCCGGTCGTTTGCGGAGGGTGCGGTGTCCTGGGATTCCGCGCAGGCCGGAGTTGCCTGGTCCAGCGGTGGTGGAGATTTCGATTCCTGCGGGGGTTCCTGGTGCGATACATCGACGGCGACGCAGGATTCCTATGATAGCGAGGTGTATATTTCATCCGGTTCAGGCGGTGGCCTGGCGGCCATTATCCAGGACTGGATTGACGGCGACAATCACGGCTTTCTGCTCCAGGCGTCGTACAGCACCACGATCAATTCCAGCGAGGCATCCAATGCAGATCGCCGTCCCAGCCTGTATATCTCATACACAACCGACACGACCGAATCAGAATTTCTGCGCCGTCGCCGGTTGTTGCTTGGTGACGGAAGCGGGGGTGAACGTGATGGGAACGATGCGATGGCGGGGCTGAGTTGGAGCCTGACAAATAAAGGGAGGGAGATCAGATGAAACGACGATTTGCGCTATTGTTATTGATCCTGGTGGTTGTTGCGGGTGGTAGCCGGGGTAGTGTTCTGGTGACCAACTCGGCCGCGCGGGATACGCTGTCGATTCCATTTATGGTGCTTGATTCAACCGGTAATGCGGTTGATTTGAGTTCGGGCGATTCGGTGTATCTGGTGGTTTTTTATCCCGGGGGCGGAATCGCTTTCAAGGATTCGGTGGCGCATGATGACGGTAGTATTTCCGGTTATGACTGGGAGGATTTTACCGGCGGTCGTTCATACGTGTTTACCGAGCGGGTGTCGGTCCTGGACGGGACGGCGCCGGTCAACGGGGTATATACATATATCCTGACGGTCGATGACAACTCGTCGGCGGACCTGCTGTCAACGTATATGGGGACCTTCCAGGTGATCAACGCGCCGGTGGAAAGTTCGCTGGATTCGGCCAGTTTTGCGCGGGTGGCAGTTGACAGCCTGCATTTGGTAATCGATTCTTTGCTGGCGGTGCTGGACAGTCTTCAATCGCAGGCCGACTGGGTTGGCAACATTCGTTTTACGTCAACCGATTCGATTTTGCGCCTGCGGGGACTTCACCTGCGCGGGACGGTCAGCGGCGACACCGCCCTGGCGGCGCTGGGGTACGGCACCGGTCCGGGGGCGACGATTCGAAGCGGCTATGATGGCGGTTACGGGGTACGAGTCACCGGTTACGGCAGTTATCCGGGAATGTTGGTAGAGTGCGATGCGGTGGTGGGCACCGGTCGCGGGCTGGAAATCAAGAGTGGCGGATCAGGGGGAGATGGAGTATATATTCTGTCGCATCAAGGCGATGGGATCAGGATCTATACGCTCAGCGGTCGGGATTTCAACGCCTGTTTTGATTCATCCAATTACCTCGATTCGACTTTTCATGCCGGGTTGTTTACCGATTCGTATTTTGATTCCTCGCAGGGGGCGGCGTCCGGATTGAGTGTCGGCGATATCTGGACGTATGGCACCCGCGAGATTACGGGGGGATGGGTCGATTCCAACCGGGCCGAGCAGGGGGGGAGCGGCGATTCGGTGTCGATTGCCCGCTGGGTGTGGAATACACCACAGGGGAATCATACCGGTGCGGGATCATTCGGTCGGTATCTTGACACCGAGATCAGCACGGTCGGTTCGGGTGGCGGCTTGTATTCCCGCACCGTGGTGGCGATTGACAGTTTATCGGGGCAACCGATTCCCGGGGTAAGGATGTCGGTGCGACCGCCGGATCAGAGCACGTTGCTGGCGTATGACGTCGGCGACGAGCGGGGGCGGTGTTGTTTTCATCTCGATGCCGATACGGTGGTGTTGATTCCGTTTGTTCCCGGTTATTCTTTTGCCGGGTCAGAGACGCTATTGGTCGATGGGGCCGGGACGGACACGGTTTACGGGGTCGCCTTTCATCCGGGAGAGTCGGAAAACCCGGTACTTTGCCGGGTGTATGGTTTTCTGTATGATATCACGGGCCGTCCCGAGGTTGACGCGATCGTGGCGGCGCGTCTACCGGTGGGGGTATTCCGGTATTCAAGCGCCATCATAACGCCGCTGGAGCGCACGACGATATCAGACAGCCTGGGGTATTTCGCGCTCGATTTGGTTCCGACGCCGTGCCTGACCCCGGACACGACACAGTATGAGATAACCATAACGCTTGCCAACGGGACGGTTTTTCGGGAGAGCGTGATTGTCCCGGACCAGAACTACTGGCAGTTAACCTGGTAAGGGAGAAGATGTGATGATGACTCTGGCTGACATGACGGGGGGCGGTTTTTTGCAATTGTTTTCAGACAATCCGGTTGCCTGGCTGGGTGGATTCGGGGTGGTGTTGATGGCGGTGGTGACGGTGCTGGCCCGGCGTTACCTGGTGCCGTTACTCGAGATCGAGCGGCGGCGGCGGTATGCCACGTATATTGCGGCGATTGCCGATGATGTGACCGATGATCTGGTCCAGCGCTACCCGGACAAGGAATGGGTGGCCTACCTGGATGAGGCGGTGGACAAGATAATCGAAGTCTGTGAGATTTCGCCGGAGGTGGCGGAACGGGCGGCCCAGGCGGCCATGGCCCGCAAATAAAAAAAGGAGCCGTTTTTACGGCTCCTCTTTTTTTGCCTTGGATCGTTCAATAGCAGGGTTGCGGGGCATCCCCGTAGATAAATTTGATGACATAGATAACGTCGCTGAGGTCGATGTTATTATCGCAATTGGCATCGGCTCGTCCCGCACCGCCGACCGGTTCGGAACCGTCCTTGAACACGAATTCGATGAGATAGAGAACGTCACCGAGGTTAACCAGATCATCTCCGTTGTAGTCCCCGGCGATAAAGGTGGCATCGTACTGAACCAAAACAGTGGCAGTGGCGGAATAGCCGGTGGCATCGGTGGCGGTGGCGGTGATAAAGTAGAGCGAATCCTGCTCCAGATTGGTATCGGTCCATTGCATCGACCAGTCGCCCGGGGTGTTGTCAAGGCCAATCGTGTACCGGGTGACGGTGTGGGCATTTCCGACCAGGGTGAAGATCAAGTCCACCGGATGCCAGTTTCCACCGTAGTACACTTCGGCTCCATCGGCCCCGTCACGCATGGAAGTCCCCAGCAGTTGACCGCTGAGGGGATCGGAGACGGTAATGGTGTACTGCCCGAGGGCATCGCCGACGCCGGAGACTCCGGCGGCGGTCAGGTATAATCCCGGGGTTCCGGAAAGGGCCATGATGACGCTTTGTTCTTGTTCCTGAAACAGGGAGCGAAACAGGGCATAATCCGGGTGGCGATGGATGGCGAGGTCGATTTCATTGCCATGCGAGAGAATATACTGATTCAGCCCGAGGTAAAATTGTTCGTCGCAGGTGCCGCCGTTCTCACGGGTGAGCATATTTTCCGCCAGTCGCTCCACGACGGTGTCAATGGGCAGGGTGGTTGCACCCTCCCGCATGATATAGCTGTATCCCTGATCGTACCAGTATTTGAGTGCGACGGCGGCGGCCACGGGGCCGCAGTAGTAGTCGCCATCGACACCATCGCCATAGGCGGACTGATTCAGGGCCATGATCGATTGATTGCAGGTCATGGGGGCGTCTTTTCGTTTAAAGACAACCTCGGTTATATTTTCGTCTGGTGACAGCACCGCCAGGGTATAGGGGGTATGCAATTTATCAAAGAACTGAAGCCCCGCAAAAGTGACTGAGGGTGGGGTCGGATCGACGTAGACCTGCAAAGAGTCTCCGCCGGTGCGCCAGAGGGTGTCGAAGACGGTGGCTTTGAGCCAGTAAATTCCCTCGGTCAGCGAGGTGTAGTTCCATTCGGTGCTGAGGCCGGATCCGCTTCCAGAGGGATCGACCCCGTTGCGGATCGGGCTGGTAGCATCGTAGTCGTAGGCGATCTGGGTCCAACCGCCGGTTCCCTTGTAATCAAAAATGACATAGTCGATAATTCCACTACCGGAGGTTTCCGCGCCCCAGATGAGGGCGTCGCCGAGCATGAGGGTATTGGCCTCCGGGGTCAGCAGGGTGATGGCCGGTTCGGGCTCATCGCCGCCGCCGTTTCCGCCGGTGGTACCGGAGGAAAACAGGACCAGGCGACCGGGAAAGCTGTAGTAGGTGTTATCGTTGAGGTCAATGTATCCGATGCCCTCATCCCAGATATTATACCCGGTGCAGAGGACGGGGTAGGCATCGGTGATAACGTCAACAATGGTATTCTGGTCGAGATAGTCAAGGTAAAAGCCGACAAAGTACGGCTCATTGACGACGGCCGCGGAATCGAGGGGAATGGTAATCAAGTACAGTCCGGAATCGGGAACGGACATTGCGTATGACTGTGAGATCGAAAGGAGCGCGCCGGGATAGGGACAGGAGGGATCGGTCAGGTCGACGGATTCCACGTCGACCGACATGGTCAGGACGCAGGTTTGGTGGACATGCAGGACGATATGCACTTCTTCGACGGAAAAGGGGTAGGGATCGGTGCAGGTCAGCTCCGCATCCTGATATGACTTGTATAATTCGCCGCCTTCAACCCAGTTTTGAATATAGTACATCAATTCCTGATGATGTCCGACGGTGCAGGTGTCACCGGTGATTAGTCGGGGATTTTCCTGCAAGGCCCGAATGGCCGGCATCCGGGTCGGCTTGAAGGCAACGGCGTTGTCTTTTGACGTCGCGGCCAGGGCCGATGCGGCACATAGTGCACATATGGCAATACAGGCGAGTTTTCTGCCGAGCATGCATAGCTCCTTTTTGGAAAAAATATTCTCTTTCTCTTGATATCGAGCGTATTTTTGATAACTTGACGCGTGGCACGGCCGCAGACGATTGATAATGCGATTTTGACGGCGGGTGTGCAGAAACTGAACAGGTGAGAAATGGTGGATAAGCATAAATCCGAGATGATTTCCAAGCCGCCCTGGTTGAAGGTTCGGGCCGGTACCGACGCCGCCTATCTCAAGGTGCAGTCGTTACTGAAGGCTCATGGCCTGCATACGGTTTGCCAGGAGGCAAACTGCCCCAATCGGGGCGAGTGTTTTGCGAAGGGGACTGCGACATTTTTAATCATGGGGCCCAACTGCAGTCGCAACTGCCGTTTTTGCAATGTTAACAGTGGAGAACTCAGTGCGCTTGACGAGCAGGAGCCGGCGCGGGTGGCGGAGACGGTCGCGATACTCAAGCTGAAGCACGCGGTGATTACATCGGTGACCAGGGATGATCTTGCGGATGGCGGGGCCGGGCATTTTGTCCGCGTTATCGAGGCGATTCGGGATTTGGGTCGGGGGGTGACGATTGAGGTGCTCACGCCAGATTTCCAGGGTGACCGGGTGGCGCTTGAGGCGGTGTTCGGAGCCGCACCGGAGGTTTTTAACCACAACGTGGAGACGGTCCGGCGCCTGTATTCGGCGGTGCGGCCGGCGGCCGATTACCAGCGTTCCCTGGAGGTTTTGCATTTTGCGGCGGAGTATGGCGGGATGATGGTCAAATCCGGATTGATGGTGGGCCTGGGTGAGACGGTTGCAGAGCTTGAGCGAGTATTTGCAGATTTGCATGAGGTCGGGGTCGGTCTGCTGACTATCGGTCAGTACCTGGCTCCATCAAAACATCATCACCCGATCGCCAAATATTATCATCCCGATGAATTCGATGAACTGGCGGAGCTTGCTCGCGGGGCGGGTATTGCCCATGTTTTTTCGGGTCCGCTGGTGCGATCCTCCTATCATGCCGCGGAATTGTTCCATTCCGCATAGGGGCCGCCCCACAGTTCGGCCAAATTTGATACATTCGCCTTCACCCCCCTTACAGACTCAAGATAACTACCGATACTCAGGACAGGGTTGAGAATATTTCTGCAGGGTTAAGACGAGAGGTTTCGTACTTACGCGGAAGGTGAATCCATGAAAGACATCGTTGTTATTGATGACGAAATCTACATCTGCAATATCATCATCGAAGCGCTTGACTGTTTTGACGACTGTCGTGTCCACCAGTATACCGATCCGGTTGAGGCGGCGGCTTTTATTTCATCGCACAACGTCGATCTGGTTTTGACGGATCTGGTTATGGGAGATCATTCCGGGGTGGAGGTTCTTGAGACGACACTTCAGAATCATCCCGACGCGGTGGTTGTCCTGATGACGGGTTATCCGACGGTTAAGACGGCGATTTCGGTTTTGCGCAAGGGCGGGTATGACTACCTGGTAAAGCCTTTCAAGCTTGAAGATTTAAAGGCGACGATTACGCGTGGGCTGGAGCATCAGCGTCTCAAGCGTGAGAACGTTGAACTTCGCAGTCAGGTGGAATTGATGAAAATCGCGGATGCGATGGCGGAGGGGGTGCATTTAAAGTCACTGCTCAACCTGATCGCCAAATCGGCGGTCCGGGAACTCCCGGCGAAGGCGGTTTCGATCGTGCTGTATGATCCCACGACCGGTGAAGGTCATATAAAGTCCATCTACGGGACGGCCGGGGGAGACGACGTGGAGGCTTTTCTTCACGGGGAAAGCCCGCAATGCCTACTCGCGGCGAAGAATAAGCACCCGGAGTATGACAGTGAGGAAACACCTCACGAAACGACGCTGTACCACCGGACGTTTATTTCCTACCCGCTGGTTTCGAAACGAGTCCTGCTGGGTTTGTTGAATATAATTTACGATAATCGTTTTATGGAGATATCGATCGGGCAGAAGCGGCTGGTTTCGTTACTGGCATCGAAGGCGGCCTCGGCGATCGAGGCCAGCAATCTCAACCGTGACCTGCAGTATTCGTCATTGCAGACCATCGCGGCGCTGGCTAATGCGATTGAGGCTCGTGATCATTACACTGCCGGGCACACTGACCGCGTGTATCATTATGCGGAAGTTCTGGCGCGGCAACTCAACTGGTCGGACGCGCGTCTTGACCAGTTGCGCAACGGCTGTCTGCTTCACGATATCGGCAAGATCGGCATTCCCGACAATGTTCTCAACAAGCCGGGTTTCCTGACAGCCGAGGAACGCAAGATCATGGAACAACATCCCGAGATGGGGGCGCGGATACTTGAGGACGTTCCGTTTCTGAAGCCCATCATCCCGTATATTCTAACACATCACGAGCGTTTTGACGGGACGGGTTATCCGCACGGTCTGCAGGGTGAGGAAATCCCGGTCGAGGGCCGCCTGCTGGCGGTTGCCGACACATTTGACGCCATAACCTCGGATCGTCCGTATCGCCAGGGGCGTTCGCCCGAGCTGGCCATCGAGGAACTTGATCGATATCGGGGGACGCAATTCGATCCCCGCATGGTCGATTTATTTGTGGCGGCCTATGAGAACGGACTGGTCATGGTTGAGCGTTCGGAGAAGATGCCCTCGCCAGCGCCGCTTCATGTTACACTTTGATCGGGACCGGGATAAAGCAAATCACGAATACTACTAGAGCCAGAACTCCCAGGATCAGCGCCGACCGTGGCAAGGGCATGGCATCGTCATAAGTCGGCGGATGTTTGACGCCGAATAGAAATACCAGCGCACCGAAGATCCACCATCCGGGCCACCAGAATCCCAGAGCAATCATCACCGCCAGCAGGGGCCGTCCGACCTGGTGCTGGTGTTTTCCGATGAGGCCGTAGAGAATATGTCCGCCATCGAGTTGCCCCAGGGGGAGCAGGTTAATCATGGTGACGAAGAGCCCGAACCATCCGGCCAAAGCGGCGGGTGAGAGGATATAATCATGTCCCTCGGCGACCGGACCGAGCACGAGCAAGGCCAGCAGGCGGACAATCAGAGAATCCCCAAAAGTGACCGCATCGCCCTCGATTGCGACGATTTGTGAGGTTTGCAGTCCGTAGACCATTGCGGCGATGGCTACTATGAAACCGGCAATCGGTCCGGCGGCGCCAACCTCAATGAGATCGCGGCGATTGGTAAACGGTGAGCGGGATTTGATAATGGCGCCGAAGGTGCCGGCGATATTGGGGGCGGGGATAAAGTATGGCAGTGACATCAGGACGCCGCGCCGTCGTCCGGCCAGATAGTGCCCGAATTCATGGAAAACCAGGATACTCATGAGGGCGATGGTGAATTCGGTCATATCGCCGAAAATTCCGGGGACATCCAAGAAATCGAACGAGTAAGTCCAGAAGAAGGGGGAGAAATACACGGTTACCAGGGTTGCCAGGAAGAGGATCAGGTTCAGCCTGGGGATGCGTTTGCGCCAGGGCAGTTCTCTCACGCTGATCAGCAGGCCATGATCATCTTCTTTTGTTTGATGTTCGAAACCGGAGGTCAGCAATCGTTTGCGCACGGTTTGGAGAGCCTGTTCCCGATCATGATACGGTCGGGCGCGGAAGATCAGACGGTCCTGATGATGGTAGATGGCTGAAATCTCGAACTGATCGGCCAATTGATAATAGATTGATTTGGCGGTTTGATCGGTCGGTTTCATCATCGCGGTCTTATCCGTTCTTTTAATGTCCGGCATGGTTTTGGTATTACAGGTTATATAAGGCCAATTGACCGGGGATTGTCAACGGTATTGTTTATAGGTGGTGTTGTTGAACAAAAAAAGGAGCGGGGCAAATGCCCCGCTCCGTGGGTTTGGTACGATTGGTCGCCGTTAGAGCGTCCAGCTACCCAGCGGATCAGGTCCACCGTTGAAGTAATAGGCGATCAAGTAGGTAACATCGAGGTTGTCGACATTTCCATCATTGTTGACATCGCCCAAGTGTTCAAACGGGTAAGGGCCATTTCCGCCACCGACGTAGTTGGCCAGGTAGATAATATCCACCAGGTTGACAGCGCCGTCATCGTTGACATCGCCGCGTCCGAAGCCGCACCACTTGTTGACCATATCGGCCAGGTCGAAGTAGTTGGCGGGATCCGACGGATCAACCAGATCCAGCAGACCGAATTCGGCGAAGGCAATCACGGTCGTATCGGCAGGATCCGCGTTGAGCGGGAAGTTGCCGAAGGTCAGGAAGCCATCGCGGTCATCCGGGTCGGGACTACATGGAATCACGCTCGGCTGATGGACCAGTTGATAATCCCACTGAGTCATCCAGTTGTATGCGGAGTCAAGCCATACTGATGAATCGTTCCACATTGCCTGACTGGCCGAGAGTGACCGAGCGTTAAGCATCGGATCATAACATGCTCCGAACGGCACCTTGACATAGCCAAAGCCGCGATCCCCGGAAAGGCAGTCATAGCAGAATGCGACCGAGTGATCCTTGTCATATCCCATGACATTGGCTTTGTTATTCGGCAGGACATCAAAGTCCATAAAGATGCCGGCGTACATGTTAGGATAAGTCGCACCATATCGGCTGGACATGGCATAACGGAAGAGGACGAAATTCGCCAGTTCCGGAACGTCATAGGCACCGATTGCCTTGGCACAGACTTTGAATCCCATGGTCAGGGTGTCATCATAAGGTGGCGCAAAACCATTATCACTCTCAAAGTGCCAGTTCCACTTGGAGGGATCTGAGAGGGTGTCATAATAGTTTGCGACCGAGTCGATGAACGAGTAGGTTACGACTTCACCATAGACCGGGTCATAGTTGGCACCTTCATCGGTTGAAATGTATCCGAGCAGAGCATTGATCTCATGCTCCATTTCGCACTCGCCTTCGGTTCCGCAAAGCACGTCGGGAAGGAGGGTTCGCCAATTCCAAGTTTCATTGGCCCAGTTATCGGAATGGAAGGCCAGACGGTACTTGGACACACCGAACATCACACCGCCCTGCCAGACGGATGCGCCGTCTACGCCGATATTGACATTATCGACCATGTCGCCATCGGCGAGTTTACCGCTATTGAAGATCCGGGCGAGGTTTTCGTTGCCGCCGGTGACGTCGCCGAATTCGAGAAATTCAACGTAGTCCTCAATGCAACCGCCCTGGATGCTCAATTCGACTTCCGGAATTCCAAAATCGCCAGCATCATCGATGTAGGCATGATCGAGGAAGTAGTCCGGGTCGTCGGTTTCGACATAGGCATAGAAGGTGTGTACTCCCCTGGTGATCTGGGTCGCGTCGATATTGATAACAATATCAACCGCGGGATCATCCGGATTGACAACTGTTCCCGGGGTCGGCGCGACGACATGGTTAAACCATGAAGGCGGGACATATGCCGCGAGATTCCGTGACAAGCGCATGTTGTCCATGACGATATCCGGCACGTCGGTGACGGATGACATGAGTTGCGGAATCTTGCTGTTCATTTTGCCGATTTCTACCTGCATCCGTTCGGTGAGATCCTGATTGATGACGCTGGCGGCGACACCTTCCGGCAGAGTCCCATTGGATTCCTCATCGACATAGATGTTGGTAATGTTGAGCGGGGCACATCCCTGGTTCGAGATCACACCTTCATAGGTGATGTTCTCACTGGTGGTGCCGCCAAACTCAACGGGCACCGAGTATTTGTAACCGTTAAGGCACAAGCGTGGCCGTTCCACCTGATTGGTCAAACATACCAGGGTCTGACGATGCGCGACCAGGACATGACCATCATCAATGACCGGCTGGAAGCGATGACCGAAGAACAGCGATTCGAATCGCCGATGCCAGGTCTGTTCACCGGTATTGGCATTGAAGAAGTTCAGGAAGTTTTCACGGTTCAGTGCGAAGAATATGTCGGGGGCCTCGGTTTCGCAACTAAGTGCTCCGTCCATATAGTAGTTGTACCTTCCAGTCGTTCCGGTCCCGCCGCCTGCCACAAACACTCCGGGATGTTCGGTGGTGTTGAACCACGCTTCGTCACCGGTCAGTTTGTTGAAGGCGATCGGGCCGCGCCGCTGTCCGCCATTGAGCCACGGACACCATGCCAGGAAGATGACATTGACGGCATCGATGGCCGGAGCCGCAGTGCCGTTGCCACCGCCGCCGGTGCTCAGGTTGACCCAATTGGCCACCCCGTCGCCGGCATTGATGGCATACATGATACCACCATCCTGGACAGGATTGGAGTTGTCGGCGGGGCTATAGTATGCGGGAGCGAAGACCTGGTCGGTCAGGACGTCATAGGAAATACCGCCAATGAAGTTTTCATTGCCGGGATAGTCCTTGGCGGGGACGATGGTTGCACCCAGCAGACCGCCGTTGACATCATACATTGACCAGACCGTATTTCCGGTTGCCGGATCGATGGCCATGACATCACCATAGGTGACGTTTTCGTCACGGCCGACGTACAGCAGATCGCCGTCGGTACAGATACCGCGACCGACATTTCCGCCAACGCTGACGGTCCAGAGCTCGGCTCCGGTCAGGGCATTAACCGCGTACAGATCACCATCATCCGATGAATAGAAGAGCACCGGAGTACCTTCGATATCGAGAATCACGGTGATGCTGAAACTGAAGGTGTTGGACCCGTGGATAAAGAAGCCGCGGGACCAGACGGTATCGCCCGTGGCCAGGTTGAAGGCGGACATGGCTCGTGAGCCGCCACCTCCGATGAAGACGTAGGTTTCATTTACGCCGTAGTCATCGAAGTTGTATATGGTCGGCGTTCCGACCATTCCTGAGGCCAGCACAAAGCCGCCGTAGTCGCCAGCGACCGCTTCCCAGTAGGTCGCGCCGGTGTGCACATCAAGTGCGATCACCCGATCCAGCCAGATACCGACGACCGTATCCTGATACACCAGCGGGGACGCATAGCTCATCGGAGAGGCGAGCGTAACCAGCCAGTCTTTGGTCAGGTTGCAACGGGCATCGCCGATTGAGTTCAGGGAGTGGTTAGTGCGGGCGAAATCGGCCGCAAAGGTCGGCCAGTCTGCGCCCTGGGCACAGGTTATCTCCGGAATGGGGACGCAACAGACGTCGATATCCATCATGACGTTGGCATCGGCGGCCCAGTCATCCTCGATATATCCCCAATAGCCAGCCCACAATTCCGCGGAACGACGTTGTGGGTTGGTATCCCACTCGTCGTGCAGGAAGACATAGCTGGTCAGGGTATCGGTTGCGAATGACTCAATCCCGGTCCAGATATCGCCGTCAAAGCGAATATTCTGGTCGTGGAATTCGGCATAATTCCAGGTATAATACCCGGGCACGACAAACAAGTCGGCGGGAACGATGTCGATGGTTCCGAGGAGGTCACCCGGCAAATTATCACTGCCCGGATCGGCATCGTATACCTGCGCCTGTGCGTTTTCGGAGTAATGATTCCACGGCGGATCGACCTCGTCGCCCGGCCAATAGGTTACAAACCAGAAATTCTCCAGTCGGCATCCTTCACCGAACGGGGTTGATCTAACCGCAAAGGCAACATCACCATACCGGTCGGGTGCATAGAAGAGTCTGGCGGGCGGGCCATAGTATGAAAGCGTCCGGCATTCCGCGAATTCATCTTTGCACAGATCGGCATAGATCATGAAATTGACGTCGGAACTCCAGACATCGAGCATGGAACCCCATCCTGAGGTGGTAAGAACCGAGCTAAGGCCGGTACCCTCGACACCTTCATCGGAACAACCGGCGAGAGCTCCGCCGGTAACGTCATTGGTTGACCATCCGACATGGAAATCGCGCTCGTTGAGCACGATATTGAGACCGGAGAGGTCAATGTGATTGTAATCCGGGAAAAACACCAAATCGCCAAAGGGGATGGTGGTCTGGTAGATGACATCGGTGGTATCGGGGAATCCGAAACCGTCATCACCCCAGACGAACACATCGAGATCCGGAGTCCCGATCGGCTCGAAATAGAGCGGGTCACTGTACATGGCGACCCCGACGCCCATCAAGGTTTCCGGGCCATTGGTGGTGAACCGCATGTTGAAGTAGTCATCACCGTAGGCGTTGGGTTGATCCCAGTAATAATAAAGGGACTGGTTGTATTCCTGCCGATAGCATTCGGTATAAGGAATGCGGCCATAGCAGACGTCAGCGGCAAACAGGAAGTACAGGGGGACGCCCCAGGTATACCATCCGCCGCCCATGCCCATGCGATAAATGATATCGCCTTCGACCACATCGGTTGACAGGAAGGCCAAGGTATCACCGACGTCATTCTGATTGACACCGACGCCGATCCAGAACGGCTCACCATCCACGAAGATATATGGGTTGCCGCCATTGAGCGTTGAAAAATCAGCGCAGATATAGGCGCCACCCGACGCGGGAAGCTGTGCGTTCGGCACCAGCACGGAGTCGATCGGCAGTCGGTTCTGGTCATAAAGCAGAACCCACATATCGGGGGCCCCGGTGATGAAGTCACCGGTGACACCGATACATACTGTCAGCAACGTACAATTGTACCCTTCATCAGGAATAACCTGTTGGATGTACAGGTCAATCGGATAATCCGGATCAGGCAGTGTCCAAAAGTATGCCGAAGCTCCACCGGAGGGATCGATGAACTCGCAGTAGTAATCCGGGGGAAGAATCGTCATCGGAGTCGCGAGGGCGCGGGCCGGCATAGGTCGGTCAAAGACCTGATCCGTTCTAGCGGCCTGTTGCGACGCGATGTCATTCACACGGGGCGAATTCGGATTGAACGTCTGATAGCGATCCAGATTGGAAGCAGTCGATCGTATGGTGCCATCCGTTCCAAAAGCGGCACTACCCAGAGTTAACAACAACCCCAGGGCAAGTACAGCAATTATCAGCTTTTTGTTAAGCAACATTTATTTCCTCCTTAAAATTAGGAAGAGAGGCAAACGAGCCAACCAAAGCCTGAAAACAAGCCAAACGGCCGGGATCGTACGACGGCGGACACCATTCACGCCTGATGTGCCCGGTCGTCGACAAAACGGCAGTCATGCGGCCTTTTTTCATAACTCACTCAGTCCAGGGAAATGTGAGCATATGCTCCGGTTAACAGGTTCAAAATCATTCCTATTGGAGTAAGGAGTGCAATGACAACCTGTTAATGGTTGTCGATTCAACTCCGAAATGTTGTGTTGTAGACTTCTCATAACTTCTGAGCTCTTATTAATTTGCCTAATTGGCTAATAAGTGTTCACCTCCTGTATGTTATTCACCGTTACGGTTATTGTCATCAGTATTCAGAAATGAGGTGTAAAACATGGTCGGACAGGTCAAGGATTCAGCCGGATGAATCAGGTCTTTACCTTATCGTAACGACCGGTTACAAATCGGGCAGTACAGTTCACCCGTTGAAACCCGTACTGGGGTTTGAACCTTAACAGTCCTTAGAAATAGAAGCAATCAAATATAGCAGTTCACCGTGAATGGAATAAAATGTGGCTCTCGGAGACACGGCAACCAACTTAAATATACACACGCTCATGATCAACATAACTTCAAATCGGATTTTGTCAAGCGAAAAATCGATATCATGGGTCTCTCCGGAAAGGGGGTCGGTTGCCTCACGTGTCTCATGTTGCGGTCTGACAGCAGGTTAGGGTCGGTGTGAAAAAAATCAACAGAAGCGATTGCATTCACCATGTTGATAGTGCATATTTGCATAAGGTATGCCGGAATGAACATCAAACGGACACGATATTTAATCCCGTTATTTATTGTCCTGCTGTTGCTGGTTCGACTGGTGGTCGACATTGGTCGGGAGCATCGGCCCGGGGAGCGATTGCGGGTGGTGCGGGTTATTGACGGCGACACAATTGAGTTGCTCGGGGGGGACCAGTTGCGCCTGCTGGGGATTGACTGCCCGGAGCGTGGTGATCCGTTTTACGATTCCGCCACCGCGCTGACGAGGGCACTGGTGCTTGACAAGACGGTTGAGGTGGTGTACTCATCGCGGCGGCGGGACGGATACGGACGTTTGCTGGGTTATCTTTATCTGGACACGGTTCTGATCAATGAGGTAATCCTTCGGCGGGGATTTGGGAATGTTTACCTGTTCAAGGATAATCTCGATGATGGTGCGGTTATCAGTAGTCTGCAGAGAGCCCAGAACGAGGCGCTGGCGGGCAAGATCGGTATCTGGTCGATTCCACGGGCGCGGGAACCGTACTATGTGGCTTTGTCGGGAAGCCTGCGGTTTCATCGTCCGGGATGCCGGGCGGTACGGAATCGGCGATTGACGGAGTTGATTCGTTTTGAAACGCGTGAGGAGGCGCTTGTGAAGGGGTATTCTCCCTGTCGCAACTGTCGTCCCTAGGCGAATTTTCGGATATTCCGGGATTTTTCTTTTAGTTCTTGTGTCGGGGCGCCGATATGTGTATACATAAGTATTATGAGAACCTTGACAGTCATCATCGTTACGGCCTCTATTATCATGGCAGTTGCCGGTTGCTGGCATGGTGAGAAAAACCAGATTTATACCGGTCCTCCTCCTCGGACGGTTGATCTTGACGACGTTGAAAACGAGGCGAATCCCAGGTATGCGAAATATATCTATCCTCCAGATTCTCTGGTAGTTGGTTTTGTGGTTCCCGGCAATGAACCGTGCCGAGTATCGATTGAGGTTCGCAAGACGGTGAAGTCGGTGGTGCGCAAGGTGGTAGATTCGGTTTTTGCTCCCGGCTCCCACACTTATGTCTGGTCGGTCAAGAACGATCGGGGGGTTGGTATGAAATACGATCTTTATTTTTACTATCTTGAGATTTGCGACAAGGTTTCGACCCGGCGTCTCGATTATCGTCGCAAAGTGGAATAGTTTCCCCAACAGTTATCATCGGGGGATGCCTCCGATTGCGGTCATCCCAGTTCCTGCGGCAATTGCTTGCCGGGTAAGCTTTTGCGTCTTAAAATGTGCAAAATTTGATATGCATTAATGTTGGATTAGGCCGATAACATAAGGAGAATCCGCCATAGTAAGGCGTAGGTGAGAAGACAACGTCAACGACTCAAGGAGTAAACATGCCGAGCATTTTGGTAGTTGATGATAAGGATTCGATGCGAACCATGCTGTCTCAGACGCTTGGTGAAGACGGTTATGTGGTGGATGCCGTTGAAGACGGTAAAAAGGCGCTCGACATGGCGCGTCTTAAGAATTACGACCTGGTCTTGACCGATTTAAAGATGCCGAACATGGACGGTCTGGAAGTGCTCTCCAATCTCAAGGATATCGATCAGGATATGGCGGTGATAATCATGACGGCGTACGGGACGGTTGAATCGGCGGTTTCGGCGATGAAGCAGGGCGCATTTGATTTTATCACCAAGCCGTTTGACCCGGATCATCTATCGATGCTGATCGAGCGGGCGCTGGAGAACCGTCGCCTGATAGCGGAAAACAGTTTGTTGCGAGAGGAGTTGGCCCAGAATCTGGGATTCAGTGAAATCATCGGGCAGGACGACAAGATGATTGAAGTATCGCGACTGGTGCAGAAGGTTGCGGTTTCCGACACCTCGGTTTTGCTTCAGGGTGAATCGGGGACAGGCAAGGAGTTGTTTGCGCGTGCCATTCATAATTTGTCACCGCGTCGGGACAAGCCCTATGTTGCGATCAACTGCGCGGCGATTCCGCGGGAACTTCTTGAAAACGAGTTATTCGGTTCGGAGAAGGGTGCTTTCACCAGTTCGGTGGCGCGCAAGATGGGTAAGTTCGAAATTGCCGAGGGTGGTACGATTTTTCTGGATGAAATCGGTGATATGGATATTTCGCTACAGGCCAAGTTGTTGCGAGTTCTTCAGCAGAAGAGTTTTGAACGTCTGGGCGGGACCAAAGCGGTAACGGTTGATGTGCGGGTGATTGCGGCGACCAATATGGATCTCAACGAAATGATCAAGAAAAAGACTTTCCGCGAGGATTTATATTACCGGTTGTCGGTTTTTCCGGTCACGATTCCTCCGCTTCGTGAGCGTCGTGGTGATGTCAAGCCGCTGGCGGAGTATTTTATTACGAAGTACTGTCGAGACATGAAAAAGCCCCAGAAATCGCTCTCGCGGGAGGCGATTTCGATAATGGAGAAATATCACTGGCCGGGCAATGTTCGCGAGTTGGAGAACACCATCGAGCGTTCGATCATTCTGGCGGAAGGCAAGAAGATTTCCCCGGATCACCTGGCGATTCGTCTCTCGACTCCGAATGAGATTCGTCTTCGGGAGGGAGCGGGGCTCAAGGAGATCGGGTCTCATGCGCAACGTCAGGCGGAGCGGGCCGCGATCCTTCGGGTGCTCAGCCAGGTACGGGGCAACAAGCGCAAATGCGCGGAGGCTTTGAAGATTGATTACACGACGTTGTTTGACAAGATCAAGCGTTACGAGATTGACACCAGCCAGATATAATTCGCCTACCTCATTTGCTTATTTCATATAGAAAGGCCGCCCGACCGGGCGGTCTTTTAATTTGTTTTGATTATAGTCCGACGAGATCTTTGAGGTGTCTGATTTCCTGATGGTTGATAAATCGCCACCGTCCCGTTTTGAGCGTGTCGGCTTTCAGGCCGGCAAACGAGACACGTCGAAGCATGGTCACGGGGTGCCCGACAGCCTTGAGCAGTTGTTTGACCTCGCGTTTGTGTCCTTCGGTCAGTGTGATCTCAACGCGCGAAGTGTTATTTCTGACCGCCAGCAACCTGGTTTTCCCCTTGCCGATATGCCCGTCTTCGAGTTTTATCCCTTTCGCAATTCTATCGATATCCTCATCATGAACAAGGCCTCGCACCAGGGCCTGGTATACCTTTGGTATCTGGTATTTGGGATGGGCCAGTCGATAGGCGAGGTCGCCATCGTTGGTGAGAATCAGGACGCCCTGGGTGTCGGCATCAAGCCGTCCGACCGGATAGACGCGGGCGGGTGCTTTTTTCAGGAAATTCGCGACGGTTTTACGGTGAAACGGGTCATGCAGGGTGGTCAGCACTCCTTTGGGCTTATTGAGGAGGATATAGTATTTTTTTGTGATAGGCCGAACGACGGTCCCGTTGACTTTGACGACATCACTTATTTCATCGATAATGGTTCCGACGCGATCAATGGTCTGATCATTAACGGTTACTTTGCCCTGTTCAATAAGCTGTTCCGCTCCTCGCCGGGAGGTTACTCCACACAGCGAGAGGTATTTATTAATCCGAGTCAATTATGGGGATCCTGTTCAGTGGCATGATCGCGGGACTCAACCGGTTCGGAGACACCCGGTGCGGGATCGGGGTTGGCATCGTATTCGGCGACCACTCCGACGGGTTCCGGTTCCGGATCGCGGTTTTCCTGTTGTTCCTCGTCGGTCGTGGTTTTCGGGGGATTGTATTCCGGCTCCTGTTGCTCTTCAATTTCATCCGGATCGGGTGGTTCGACCGATTCCGGTTCGGTTTCAGGGTGGTCCGCCTGGTCGGTAATCAGTTCATCATCGTCATCGGCCTGCGGTTCGGGCAGGTTAACTTTGACGCTGTACATCGGAGACACGACCTGATTCGCTTCGGGCTGACGAATGGTCAATTTAATGTCATGTTCGGCCTTGATTCCATTGGTAGTGTGGGGGTTCACAAAGGGTCCGAGGGGGAGGCTTTCCTGGTTATCCGGTTCCTTGCTTGAGATCAGCTCCTCGATTTCTTCCATGCGGGGCAGATCATCGTGAGAATTGAGATTGAAAAACTTCAGGAATTCATCGGTGGTTTTATACAGGAGGGGACGTCCAACGGTTTCGGCTCGTCCGGCGAGGGTTATCAATTTTTTTTCGAGGAGGGTATGAATTGAGGAATCAGAGGAGACCCCCCGGATCATTTCCACGTCGGTTTTCGTAACCGGCTGGCGGTAGGCGATGATAGCCATTGTTTCCAGGGCGGCTCTTGAAAGGCGAGTGCTTCTCCTCCGCACGTTCAGTTCCTCGATATAGGCGGCATAGTTTTCGATGATATAGTGCTGGTATCCGCCTGCGATTTTTCGGATTCGGAATGAGGAATCGGTTTGCATGTATTTATTATTCAACTCGGCGATTGCATTTTCGACTTCCGAGAAAGTCAACTCCTCGATCACGTCGGCGATTTTTCTGGGTGGGAGCGGTTCCGGAGAAGACAAAATCAACGCTTCAACGATAGGTGCGAATCTGCCATTGGTATTCATGTTATAACGTCCATGTTTTACGATAGGTCGTTTTCCATTTCCTCCTGTCGTTCCGGATTGAGAAACGGCAGAGGTGTATCATATAAATCACCGCGATACACACGCAGTTCGCTAAAGGGCAGAGACTGCCTGATTGAGATCCGATGCATTTTGGTCAATTCCAGCAATGCCAGGAAGGTCAAGATTGCGACCAGCTTGCTCGGAATATCGGCGAACAGTTCCTGGAAGGTCACGGATTCGCGTGCGACCATAATTTCCATAACCCGGCCGATGCGGTCTTCGACCGTCATCTCTTCGGGTTGTATTTCATAGAATTGGTCTTTTCCGACTCGTTCCAGGACTTCTCGGAACGCGGTCAGCATATCATACAGGGTGGTGTTGTCGGAGAGAATTACTTTTTTTCGATTAAAATCACCGCCCACCGATGGCGGGACAAAGACACGTTCTTCAAAGATTCTTTTTTCTCTCAGGATTTCGCTGGCTTCCTTGAATTTTTTATATTCGAGGAGGGCGGCGACCAGTTCCTGTCGCGGGTCCAGTTCTTCCCCGTCGCACTCATCGCGCGGCAGGAGCAGTTTGGCCTTGATTCGAATCAAGGTTGCCGCCATCAGGATATATTCCCCGGCCAGTTCGAGGTTCAGGATTTTCATCATTTCGACATACTGCATGTATTGCATGGTTATCCGCGCGATAGGGATATCGTAGATATCAATCTCATCTTTTTTGATGAGATAGAGCAGTAAATCCAGCGGTCCGTGAAAGACCTCGAGGTTAACCGAATAGTCGTTTTGCAGGGATTGATTCATCCGTAATAATCCATTTTCATTGCGGCACGCACTTTTTGCATGACCGCCCGGGCACGTTCCTGGGCTCGCCCGGCTCCGTTTTTCAATACATCCCAGATATAATCATGGTTTTTAACCAGCACAACTCTTTTTTCGCGGAGCGATTGCAAGGCTCTATTAAGATTTTCGGCAAGTTTGAGTTTGCAATCGACACATCCCAGCTGTCCGGACCGGCACGGGGGGGCGATTTCTTCTTCATGGGATGGGGTGTAGACCCGGTGGAGCATGTAGACTGGGCAGACCTCGGGGTGTCCGGGATCGCCTTTGCGCAGTTTTTCCGGATCGGTGAACATTTTTTTCAGGCGGGCAGTGGTTTCTTCCTCGGTTGCCGCCAGCGCGATATGATTGTCCAGCGATTTTGACATTTTTCTGCCATCCAGTCCCGGGATGGTTGGGATCGGGGTCAGCAGGACCTGCGGTTCGACCAGGGTGTCGCCGTAGAGCCCGTTAAATCGTTTGGCCAGATCGGCGGCCAGCCAGACGTGTTTTTCCTGGTCTTTACCCACGGGAACGCGGTCGGCGTCGTAGACACAGATATCGGCGGCCTGGAGGACGGGGTATCCGAGGAAACCATAGCTGTCCAGGTTTTTCTGTTCCTTTTTTTCCACATAGGTTGGCAGACGGGTGAGAGTCGGGACGGTAATCATCATTGAAAAGAGGAGGTGGAGTTCGGCGTGTTCCTTGACGTCGGACTGGATAAAAATTGCGCATTTTTCGGGATCAAGTCCCGCGGCCAGGTAGTCGATGGTGACTTCCAGGATGCGTCCTTTCAGGATTTCGGTATGTTGATAATCTCCGGTCAGGGCATGCCAGTCGACAATACAGCAGTACATATTATATTCATCCTGAAGGTTTACCCAGTTTTTCAGGGCTCCTTCAAGATTGCCGATATGCAATTCGCCGGTCGGTTGCATTCCCGAGAGAATAGTTTCTTTCATCGGACGGATTTACTCCATAAAAAGATATGGTTTCCAGCGGTTGTCGGTAACGCCGATAAACCTTTGAATATAGGTGATGTGGTTGGGGCGGGTTGGTTTTTTCAGGAGGGTCAAGCCGGCTTTTGCCGGGGTGCGGTTACCTTTTTTGTTATTACATCGGTCGCAGGCGCAGACGAGGTTTTCCCAGCTATCGGAACCGCCCATGTTCTTTGGAATGACGTGATCGACGGTCATCGGGCCGCGAGTGGTTCCGCAATAACAACAGGTATAACTGTCGCGGATCAGTATGTTTTTACGGCTCAGCAGAATTTTCTTATGCGGCGCCCTGACATATCTATCCAGCCGGACCACGGATGGCAGGGGATATGATGATGCAATTGATCTGATTTTAACGCCGTCATATTTTTCGATCATTTCGGCCTTTCCGAGAAACATCAGAATAAAGGCCCGCCGTGCCGAGCAAACAGAAAGCGGTTCATAATTCTGGTTTAGTACGAGGACATTCTGATTAAGCATACTCGCGGTTTCTCGCCGTTACATTAATGAGTCACGTCATAATCCATTAAGATTGCGCCTTTGGGGCGCAAAGTCAATATCAAATTAAACCTGGTATCTTGATTCGGTTTGAGTTGTTCATATCTTTTTAGTTTGTTATGTTATATTTATGAAGCGATATCTGGTTTTGGCATTTTTACTCTCAAGTGGTCTTTTGGCGCATGCGGTCGATTCGGACACGGCGGTGGTTCGACATCATTTCAGGTATCTTTCGCCGTCGGGGCAGTTTCTGGATGTTGTTGAGCAGGCGGTATCTGATGCCAGAGTTACGCTTACGGACATTCTCAGGGATTCGCTTTTATTTGTTCCGGACATATATATTGTAAACAATCCGACCCGTTTCCGGGAGTTGGTGGGATCGGCTTTTCCCGATTGGGGGGCGGCCGCGGCTTTGCCCTATCGCAACGTAATTGTAATCAAATCGCCGGCGCATTTCAATCTCGGCAAATCTTTGGCGGAGCTGGTCAAGCATGAATATGCCCATCTGGCCCTGGCACATCGTCTCGGTGCGGGGCGTGCTCCCCGCTGGCTGGATGAGGGAGTCGCGATGTATACATCCGCCGAGTGGGGTTGGCAACAAAACCTTTCGATGTCGCGGGCGATGATATTCCGTAGCACTGTTCCGTTGTATGAGATAGAACGGCTGAACAGTTTTCCGGCGGGGCAGGCCCAGACCGCCTATTCGGAATCCTACCTGGCGGTGAAGTATCTTCTGGACACGTATGAGATCGAGTCTTTTATTGTATTGCTGGATCAACTTAAGAGCCATCGATCGCCAGAGGCGGCGTTGGAGGTTGCGATCGGAGCTAACTATAGAGAGTTTAACAAGGAATTTTTTAATTATCTTACAACAAGATATAACTGGGTGAGTGTTTTTGTGGATACTTATTTTTTATGGATTTTTCTGGCGCTGGTGGTTTTTGTCGGTTTCATGCTACAATTTCGGAAGCGCCGGAAATTTTATCGCAAGTGGGAAGAGGAAGAGCAGTATCAATCGACCGATTTTGATTACGGTGATCCCGATAATCCTGAGCAGGTAGACGATGAAGACAAACCATGGTCTTGAGTATGCCGCCGTTTGGTTTTTGGCCAAACTGGCGCAGATATTGCCGGGTCGGGTGGTTGACCTGATGGCCTTTGTCCTGGGGCGGCTGGCGTATGCGTTGTTGGCCTCTCGTCGGCGAATCGCCCGGGACAACCTGACGCGGGCGTTCAAGGATGAAAAAAGCCCCGGTGAGATCGAAGAAATCATTAAGAACGTATTTCTCGATGCCGCGCGGACGAGTGTGGAATTCGCCCGACAACCGGTGTATACGCCCGAGAAGATTCTGAGCATGTTCACCTGTGAGGGGATGGAGCATCTGGAAGCGGTTCGGGAGAATGGTCGTGGGGCGATGCTGGTTTCGGGGCATTTGGGTAACTGGGAATTGCTTGCCGGCTGGATTGCGGCGCTGGAATATCCTCTGGATTTACTGGTGGGACATCAGCACAACGAAAAGGTCAATGATTTGCTGATCTCGTTTCGGCGGGCGCTCGGGGTGGGAATAATCCCGGTGGGGGTGGCGGCGCGGGGCGTGATCAAGGCTTTGAGGGCCAAGCGGATGATCGCGGTTGTATCGGACCAGCATGCGGCTTCGGGCGGCGCGGTGGTCGAATTTTTCGGGCGACCGGCGGCGACTTATAAGGGACCGGCGGCGTTTGCGGCGAAGGTTGACTGTCCCATTCTGTGCGGTGTCAGTGTCCGTCGGGGATACAACCGTCATCATGCGGTCATAATGCCTCCGCTATATCCTCCGCACACCGGCGACATGGAGAAGGATATTCTCATTATGACGCAGGCTTATACCTCGCAGTTGGAAGAATGCATTCGCAGGTATCCCGATCAGTGGTTATGGACCCATCGTCGATGGAAGATCGATTAGAGTAGGGCGGATATTTGCATGAAGGCGATTCTTGTCAGAATGCCCAATCATCTCGGCGATTGTGTGATGGCATTGCCGGCCATCGGCGCGGCTTTATCTTGTCGTTCGGATTTTGATTACCATCTCATGTATCCCGCCTGGGCAGGGGTGTTGTTTCGGGATTTACCGGCAATGCAACATCTTCCACTGGAGCAACCATATCTTCATGGGCCAGCGGCAATCAGGATGCAGACCGGTTTGATCCGGGAATTTCATTTTGACGGCGGGGCGCTTTTGACGCCGTCGTTTTCATCGGCCCTGATATTTTACCTGGGGGGAGTTCGGAGGCGATACGGTTATGCGCGCGAGGGGCGGGGCATGTTTCTGAACCGCCCGGTTGCGCCAATGGGGGTAACGGGACATCGCAGTCAGTCATATCTTCATCTCATGTCGGCCCTATGCGAAACCGATTTGCAGGGAGAACCGCCTCAGGTCGATATCACCGATGATTTGCGGGGATCGGTCCGGGGGTTGTTAAACGGGTTTGGTTTTCGAAGCGATGAAGAGTATGTGGTGATCGCGCCTCGGGCGGTGGCGGCGTCGCGGCGCTGGGGCGCGCAAAACTATGCCGCGCTGGCGGCGAAGATTTGCGGCGATATGAATTTGCGGGTGTTGTTGCTGGGAACGGCGGGGGAGCGCGCTGACGGCGATATTATTGCGTGCGAGAATCCCGGCGTGGTTAACCTGTGCGGACAGACGGAGATCGGGCAGGCCGCGGCGATCCTGGTGGGGGCGCGATTGTTTGTCGGCAACGATTCCGGGCTGGCGCACCTGGCCGCGGCGGTGCAGGTCCCGCTGGTGGTGTTGTCCGGTGCGGATTTGCCGTCGGAAACATCACCGTTGAGTGACGACAAGATCGTGCTTATCAAAGATCATCTTGAATGTATCTCGTGTGTCAAGAATGTTTGCCCGTTCAAGGATGAGCGCCAGATGCAATGTATGCGTCAGATAACGGTTGAAGAGGTTTACGCGGCGACGAGGAGACAACTGGAGCAGTCTCCATGAGAGTCGCGGTCATCGGAACCATCAACCGCGATACGGTGACACTTCCCGACGGGACGGTGAAGCGGGGTTGGGGAGGGATGTTGTATAATCTGCGGGCTTTCGCGGCGGTTAATCCGAGGCTGGACATTTTTCCGGTCGCCAACATCGGACATGACTGTTATGACGCCATTTTAGCCGAGGTCAGAAAGCTCCAGCGGGTTAATGCGAACTATCTTTATCCGGTTTGTGAAAGAAACAATCACTGTATTTTGACATATATCGACACAGAAGAAAAGCATGAGATTCTGCGGGGTGGGGTGCGGCCGCTGGTATGGAAGGACCTGGCGGTACTTCCCCAGGTTGATATGATTCTTGTTAATTATATTTCGGGTCGTGATATTCATCCAAGTACACTGCTTAAGCTTCGGCGGGTATTTGGGGGGTCGATATACATAGATATTCATTCGCTGACGCTGGGTTGTCGTCCAAGCGGGGAGCGTTACCTTCGGGCACCGTCTTTCTGGCCGCAGGTGGTGGGGGTTGGTGATTTCATTCAGATGAATCGTCATGAACTCGGGGTGTTGACGGAGCAGTTTGATCCGGAGTCTCGCACCGATTTCGACATAGGCCCCGGATTGCAGTTGTTTTTCAAAGTGCTGGTTCGGTTCGGACTTAATGTGGTGCATAAAGTGGTGCTTGTAACCGATGGTGCACGGGGATGTTATTCCGCGATGTATGAAAGCGGGGAGGTTCGAGTGAGGTTTCATGCATTATCATCGCCGATAGTTGACGGTGACAGTACCGGTTGCGGCGATTGTTTCAGTGCTGGTTTTGTCGCGGGCTGGCTGGACAGTCATGAGTTGTCGGATGCGATTGCCGGTGGCAATGTGGCGGGGTGTCTTTGTGCTCGAGGTGGTTTGCGTTAGGCGATTTTGTTTTATCGGGGCGTTTTCCCCGACCTTTTTTTATTGACATTTTGAGCTAAAGCCTTAAATTATTAATAGAGTTCTGTATTCAAAAAGAAAATTGATCGGGCGAAGGTTATACTTCTATGACTGTACCAAGGAGCCAGAGAGATTTTCGGGTCTTCCCAAAAAGCAAAGTTACCGCCACTATTTGCCGGATTGCATTGAATTAACGGTATTGGGCAGTGGTGCGGGACAATAACAACCGCATCGTCTTATGCCATAATATCAAGGACGGGTGTATGTACCAGAAATATATATCCATGGCATTAACAGACCTAATCAGTAATCGCGAAGGGAGGTGATGATATCGCATATGACACGATGATGCCGGTGGCGGGCGAGATTCTGTCACAGAGTGCGACCTTAATCTGTTCCTGAGGGGGACAGATTCAGGAAATATGTTGGGAACTTATTTAGTCTTGAAAGGAGCAAAGAGATGGCCAAAAGATTATCGGCGCTAATAATCCTCACGCTGATCATCGGTGCTTTCCTGGCTGTTACATCATTCGGAATGAGCGCCGCCGATAAGAAAGAGTCCTTTGCCAAAATCAAAATGGGTAGTGTCCCTCTTGCCAAAATGGCGGGCGCGGAGCGAATCCACAATTATGTGGCGCCGGGGCGTGACGGGCAGGCTACCTCGCTGGGTTATGACGAGTTATATGGAAGGGCATCGGTCGGTTACACGGTCGGAACCACGACTTATGACTATCAGCATAACTGTCGTGTTGGGCGTCAGGTTGACTGGCGTACAACGCAAAACGTGCATTTCGACTGGATGGTGCAGTCGGATTATACTCTGGGTGGCGATCGCGGAACGGCCTATGAGGTCTGGGATGCAACAGCCGGCGACCTGACTTTCAAAGGCCCCGAAGGTGGTACCGATGTACATCCGCGTCTCGGTGGTGGAGTTAACTACTCCGGTTATGTGGGGTTGGACGTGGCCGCGGATGGTCGGGTGGTGATTGCCAACCATCATGACCAGGGCAATCTCTATGGTGGGACGATCTGGTATGACTTCTCGCCGCTGGGCGGCTTTTTCTCGCCGTACCAGACAAGAATTCCAGATTCCCTGCAACACTTGAATGCCGCTGACACCAGCCAGTGGATCTGGCCGAGCATGGAGTATCACATTCACGGCACCGACACGGTAGTGCACCTGTTCGTACAGGAGTCCCTGTCAGAAGCCGGTTCGGCGCAGAAGATCCGTTATTATCGCCATGTCGGCGGTATTGACGGAAACTGGGATCTGCCGTATGAAGTCGATACGGTATATGATATTGCCCAGACGGTCGTGGCTTCGCGGACATCGGAAAAAGTCGGTCTGGTATGGGTCGGCAATCCGCCGGAAATACCGGGTGCTTCGGAGTCCGGCAACCGCGGGTTGCAGCGGGTTAACGATCTCTTTTATCAGGTGTCCAACGACATGGGCGCCAGCTGGGGTCCCAAGTACAATGTTACCGGTTATGACTCCACCCAACCGGGTTGGGTTTTGCACGGTGACCTTTCGGCGCTGATGGGCACGGATGACAAGATACACGTGATTTATGACGCTCGTGAGACCGCTCCCGATCCGAACGGTAGTCTTGGTCTGTATCAGCACTTCTTTGGATGTCGTCTTTTCCACTGGGCTGAGGGACAGGCGATTCGTGTGATCAAGGATGCCAACTGGGATCCGCCGGCCACCGGTCCGTGGTGTCATGGCGGTGCCTGGAACGAGATGAGCATTGTCAAGATGATGCTCTCGGAGTGTGATGGCAAGTATTATGCTCTGTTCGTGCAGTATAACGACATTTACAACGGTATCGATGACGACTGTCACAACCGGGCGTTTGTCAACAGCGAACCGTCGGGGACGGCCAACGGCGAACTGTATCTCTCGGTTTCCAGCAATGACGGTTTGAACTGGGATATCGCGCGTAACCTGTCCAATACATACTCATCGCAATGCGATTCCGCTCCGTCACTGGGCGGCACGCTGGAATGTTTTGCCGAGATGTGGCCGTCGATGTCGCGTTATGGCATGCAGGTAACCGACGGTGATTTCAGCGGCGTGCCGATTGTCGACCCGTCAGGCGAATATGCCGGCGATTACTATCTTGATGTCTTGTATATTGATGACAAGCATCCGGGTGGTGCCGTGCAGGATGCCGGCGTGTGGACGACCAACCCGGTGAAGTGGTTCCGGGTTCCGTGCGTGGAACCGATTCCGAACCCGGTGCTGGTGGTCAACCCGATGGATATCGGCGATCCGACCTGGACCAAACCCGGTATTCAGAAAGACACGATTATTCGTCTGGAGAACCTGGGTAATGCCCAGTTGAATATCTCCGCGATCACGGTGATCGAGCAGAGCCCGTACAGCGGCTGGCTTACCTACACTCCGGAAGTCGCGACGATTTCCGAACTTGATCCGAACTTTGTCGACATGACGGTTCAGATGAACGCGGGTGGCGCAATTACCGCCAGCGGTGTCGTAGCCGAGGGTCTGATCGTTTTCACATCCGATTCCCCGAGCTCACCTGACACGGTTACGGTCAGCCTGATCGTTGCCGATTCGGTTCAGTTCCCGGAATATGCCATCATCCACACCACCTGCAAGCCGATTGCGCTTAACAACGCCGGTCAGCTTGGTGCGCAGGCCGATGGTTCGAATGTGAACGGCAACCTGAACTACTACGATGATTGCGACACGACCAATAACTCCGCAGCGTATGATGACAATGCGGCGGCCTACCTGTATGAAGCGGCTCCGTTCATCATGCGCATTAATGCGGCCGGTGACACGGTTCTTAACACCTACATTTTCAACTCCTCCTGGCTTGCCAATGACGGTTTCCGTCCGATGGAAGGCCTGACAGTTGACACCAGTGGTGGTGATTACCAGTATGCCTACACCGGCAAGTATCTTACGAAAGACTCCCTGATCGCTCTTGAGAGTGAAGTTTTCGCTCCGACGTCAG
>Ga0272441_10001113_pt1 | contig 57529 bp, 46 predicted proteins | sample SSMProp6N_FD_193582 | JGI IMG/M metagenome (GOLD analysis project Ga0272441, IMG submission 193582) | Marine sediment archaeal communities from Little Sippewissett salt marsh, Falmouth, MA, United States - SSM-Prop-6N | ecosystem: Environmental > Aquatic > Marine > Wetlands > Sediment ...
CACGGCAATCGGGATTCTGGATTTCAGGACCTTTGGAAGGGAGCTGATCAAAAGCTTCGGCATGAGTCCCGACGGTTTCATCCAGGCTGCCTTCCATCTTGCACAGAGGCGGTCCTGGGGCTTCATCGGTTCCACCTACGAGTCGGCCATGACCAGGGGATTCAGGCACGGACGTACGGAAGCGCTGAGAACGGTCACCATGGAAATGACGGAATTTGCGGAGTCCATGGAGGATGGTTCGATCCCGCGGAAAAATGCTCAGGAAAAACTGAAGCGCGCAGCTGCGGCTCATGTAAACCGGATGAAGGAGTGCAAAGAAGGCCAGGGGGTCGACCGGCATATGTTCGGTCTGTCCAGTATATGGAAAATAAGTGGCGAGCGCCTCGGGATTATCGAGCAGCCGGAGATCTTTCGTTCTCCCGGCTGGAACCGACTTCGTTACGATATTCTTTCGACCAGCAGACTAGCCTCCAAGGATGTTGAGTATTTCGGCTTCGGTCCTACCACGCCGGACTGTACCGGTATCGGCTACGCTGTTCACAGGGACAATTGCATGTTCGTTCTTTCCGCCAGGGCGGCCCGCCTTGATCAAATGGCGGCATTTAAAAGAAATCTGAACCAGGCCCTCCTTGATATGGCGGAATTGATGGGAAAGTGAGAAAGAAGATCGGCGGGTAAAATTACCGTGCGGATCTGATAATTTGTGTTCATTCTTTCATTTCCCTATACTTCTTCATATGGAGAAGACAAAATGAACAGACCGAGTGAGAGCGATATTGCCGCCGCCCTCGAGAAGGCAGCCAAACTCCACCATGCCTATGAAGAGCACTACCTGAATGGAAAAAGAGATCAGTTGTGGTCAGGTTTCTACGCTGCATACGTTCTCGGCCGGTGTGGAGAATTCACCACAGCGGAAGAGCTGGCAGGGCAGTTGGAAAACATAACAATGAGTGATAACTGGAACGCGGATGCAGCCGCAAAGATATATGCCGGGATGGTACAGAGTGTTCCTGACTCGAGCGGAGGAGAGGAACAGAATGTATTGTACATCTGCGCACGCTGTTTTCGCGCGGCAGAAAAGCCGGGAACCTGTAAGAGGTGCGGATCTCAGCTGTATGAATTTCACCCCGGAGACGAGGATGATCCCTGCCGCTGTCCAGTGGTGGACAGTAACGGTGAAATAGTGACTCACGCTCCATTGTGGTGGCTGCGCTGTGTTGCTCCGGAGATGATCAAGAAAATGAGGCTGGAAGGAAGCAGGAAGCAGCAGTAAAAATACAGATGTAAAACATACGGGAGAAAAATATGCAGACAGAGAAAGTGGTGATAATCGGATCCGGGCCGGCAGGTCTTGCGGCAGCGCTGTACACGGGTCGCGCGGGATTGAAGCCGGTAGTTTTGAGCGGGCTGGAGCTTGGAGGACAGATATCCCTCACATATGATGTTGACAACTATATCGGCTTCCCGGAGGGGACGTCGGGACCCGATCTGATCGAATTGATGACGCAGCATGTGAACAAGTTCGATGCGAATATCGTGTTTGATGAGGTTACTGAAGTAAACTTCCGCACGGGTCCTCCCTTTACTGTAAAGACTTCAGGAAATGAATATGCTGCGGAAGCGGTCGTGGTGGCAACCGGCGCATCACCGAGGAGGCTCAAAGTCCCCGGTGAGGAGAGACTCATCGGTCACGGAATTTCGTTCTGTGCAACCTGCGACGGCTTTTTTTTCAAAGATAAAGATGTACTGGTCATCGGAGGAGGCGACAGCGCTCTTGAGGAGAGTATCTTTCTCACGCGATTCGCGAAGCGGATACGGGTCATTCATCGAAGGGACGAACTGCGTGCTGGAGAACAGCTGAAGAAGGCGGCCTTTGCACATGAGAAGATCGAATTTATCTGGGATTCCGTAGTTGAAGAGATCCTGGGAGAAGAGAAGGTTCGCGGGGCCAGGATAAAGAATGTAAAGACCGGCGAAGAATCCAGCCTCGAGGCGGAAGGGATCTTCATCTTTATAGGCCATTATCCCAATTCGAAGCTCTTCACGGACCAGCTCGAAATGACGGAAGAGGGATATCTCATAACGGATGAGAAAATGATGACCAGCGTTCAGGGGGTCTTCGCAGCTGGAGAGATCCAGGACAGACTGTACCGGCAGATCGCAACCTCCGTCGGGCAGGGAAGCGGGGCCGGCATTATGGCGGAGCGCTGGCTCAGGGAGCGGGGGGCTGTCTGATACGTATAATCCGGCAGTTTAGGGAATGTGTTGTCTCTGTACTATATTTTATCGCTATGTTAGTGATATTATCACAATGTAATATTTTATATTTTCAAGTCGCATGATAAACATTTTGTGAGAGCCAGCGTTAATATTAAATCATATCGCGGAAATACTTAATACCACAAACAACATTAGTGAGTAATAATACTTGAAATTGACTAAAAATCATTGCACTTGATAAAATCTAGTGGTATCCTGATATGAAACTAAATTCCATAATGTGGTTTTAAGAAAGGGTGTCACTATGAACAAGAAAATCCTGTCATTATCGCAACAGGCCCGTGTAAGAAATGAATGGCTTGAATATCGTCTTGCGAATATCCTTCCCCGCTTAATGGAGCGAACCGGCATCGACATGTGGGTAGTGATCGCCCGTGAGTACAACGAGGATCCGGTTATGGGAAGTCTTTTCCCCGCACCCGTTATGACAGCGTCGAGGCTTACCGGCCTGGTTTTCTCATATAAAAAGCAAAAAGGACTCGAATGCTTCAGTCTCTATCCCGAAGAGAGCGGAATGCTCTCTCCTTACTATACGCCTGTGTGGAAAAAGGGACAGGAAACCCAGTGGGAGCGGCTGAACGAACTGATATGTGAAAAGAAGCCGGAAGTAATTGGAATAGATACTTCTGAAAAATTTGCTCTTGCAGATGGTCTCAGCAAGCATCTTTATGATCAATTCGTCGGATGCCTGACAGAGGAATACAGACGCAGATTAACCAGTGCTGAAGATCTTGTTGTCGGATGGCTGGAGACGAGAAGCGACCGCGAGCTTCAGGTATATCCGGGTATCAACAACATCATTCACTCAATAATTGCAGAGGCTTTCTCCAACGAGGTCATCGATGTCGGCGTCACCACTACCGCAGATGTCGAATGGTGGATGATGGAAAAAGCGGCGTCCTTCGGATTGAACCCATGGTTCCCCTTCGATGTCGATCTGCAGAGAGAAGGCGAGAAAAACACCAGGATGACCGGAGAAATTATTAGGCCGGGAGACCTTCTGCGCTGCGATGTTGGCATCGACTATCTCGGTTTGAAAACCGATACCCAGCGTCTTGCCTATGTTCTGAAGTTGCATGAAAACAATGCCCCGGAAGGAATGAAAACGGCACTCGGAACCGGTAACCGGTTCCAGGACATAGTGTGTGAGCAGTTTGCAGAGGGTAAAACCGGTAATGAGATACTGTTGGCAGCACTCAAGCAGGCGGAGACAGAAAACATAAAGGCGGAGTTGTATACACACCCGATCGGGGTGCACGGACACGGCGCCGGACCGACGATAGGTCTGTGGGATAATCAAAAGGGGGTCTCCGGACGTGGGGATTACCCGCTGTACACAGATACCTGCTACGCGCTGGAACTGAACATCGCACAGAACCTGCCTGAGTGGAACAACCAGGAATTGCGAATCTGCCTTGAACAGACTGTGGCGTTCAGGGATGGGCAGGTCTTCTATCTCGACGGCAGACAGACCGATTTTTTACTGATCCGATAATGAGCAATCAGTGCATGCTGCATGCACAAAACATACAAGAGGAGAAAATATGAAAAAGAACAGATGGTTGATGGTTCTGGCAAGTACTGTGATCTTCGTGAGTCTGATTCTGACCGCATGCGGTCCTCCACAGGCTGATACGTCGACATCTTCCGATTCTGCGGAGGCAGATGGGCAGGCTGGGAAAACAGAACAGGTTCTGAGGATGCCTCTCATGGGAGAACCTCCCACGCTTGATCCGCACAATGGATCGGACATGCTTTCATCGGCCGTAATAAATGGAATTTTTGAAGGTTTGATTCGAATTGAAAATGGTGCTATCACTCCCGGAATGGCTGAAAGCTGGGAAGTATCAGATGACGGCCTTACATACACCTTCCATATCCGCGATGATGCAAAATGGTGGGACGGGAAAGATCTGACTGCCGATGACTTCGTGTATGGTCTGATTCGTCTGATCGATCCGAACCCGCCTGCGCCCAACGGCGACTATGCATTCCAGGGATTTTACATGGAAAACGGCGAGGCCTTCTACAATCAGGAGATCACCGATTCTTCGAAAGTAGGGGTAAAAGCTCTTGACTCCAAAACACTTCAGATCAAACTCGTCGACCCTGTACCGTATTTCGTAGGTCTGATGGATTTCTGCGGCTTCTATCCATGCAGAGAAGATTTTATTGACGAGTACGGCATTGAATATGCTTCGAGCGTCGACAAAATCATGGGGAACGGACCCTTCGTGCTGAAGACCTGGAACCACGAACAGAGTGTCATTCTCGAGAAGAATCCCAACTACTGGAACAAGGACAATGTAAAGCTCGACAGAGTTGAGATGATCGTTATCGCCGACCAGAACACAGCTATAAACATGTTCGAGAACGGAGAGCTGGATTACGCGAATATTCCCAAAGACCTGATCCCCCAGTACAAGGAAGCGGGAAAAGCTGAATTCTTTGGCGATGGTGTCGAGTTCTGGATGGAGTTCAATCTCACGAACGACAAACCTGTAGGCAAGTTCCTGAGGAATGAGAACTTCCGTCACGCTATGGGCTACGCAATAGATCGTCAGGCCTATGTTGATGCAGTTTACAAGGACGGATCACAGCCGGCAATGAGGTACGTGGCGCCCGTTCTCAGCATAGGAGACATGACCTGGGGCGAGAAGTACGATTATGCGTTCTATCCGCCGAATGCAGATGTCGAGAAAGCCAAGCAGCTGCTCGATAAGGCACTCGATGAGATCGGAGCTGCAAAAGAAGATATTCCCGTCATAGAGTTCATAACCGATGACCGTCCTGACCGCAAACTGTCCGCCGAAGCAATCCAGGATATGCTGGATAAAACTCTGGGGATAAAGCTTGATATAAAACTGGTGCAGACAAAACAGAGATATCAGCTCATGAAAGAGATGAATTACGATATTGTATGGGCAGGTTTCGGTCCTGACTATGATGATCCAATGACGTACCTCGACCGGCTCATGTCGGACAGCGGTTTGAACTGGACCGGATTCGCCAGCGAAGAGTACGACAATCTGATTCGATTCGCTAAGACCAGCCTTGACCGGGATAAACGGGCCGAGGCCATGTTCAAGGCCGAGAGAATCATGACCGAAACGGGACCTCTCGTTCCCGTGTATTTCAGGAACACCGCCTGGACCCGGAACCCGAAACTCAAGAGTCTCGAGAGAAGCGGCATGCGTGCTGATCCTGACTATACCAACGCGTATTTCGAAGAGTAGTTATACTCCTTCAGTGTATCCGGCAGTATAACTGCCGGATACACATCATTCCTGATAGAGGAATAGACTGAGACAACTCTAAAGTTATTCGAAAATAGAGTGGATGCACTCTATTTTCGTGTAAATGAGGGGGATAATTTCGAATGGGAAGATATATAATAAAGCGTCTGTTTATTTCTATAGTCACCATTTTCGTTCTGGCGGGCATAGTCTTCTTTCTGATCAGACTTCTGCCTGGAGATCCGTTTCTCAATGAAAAAGTCCCCGAGGAGATCCAGGAGCGGATGCGGGAATACTATGGCCTCAACGAACCGGTGATAGTTCAGTTTTTTACATACCTTAAGAATCTCATCCGCGGGGACATGGGTTACTCGCTGCGCTACAAGAATCGTTCGGTAAACGAAATTCTGTTCGAAGCATTCCCGTATTCAGCGGATCTCGGTATTCGGGCGACCATTTTCGCATTGATTATAGGGGTCTTCCTCGGAATCGTGGCGGCTAAAAACAAGGGCCGTAAATGGGACAACATAAGCATGATCATTGCAATTATCGGCGTCTCAGTGCCGAGTTTCATTATTGGCAGCCTGCTGCAGTATTTCCTGGCAGTGAAGCTCAAGATACTTCCTGTCGCGCAGTACACCTCCTTTCGGCATACTTTGATGCCGACGTTTGCGCTCGGTCTCAACACGCTGGCGGTACTGGCACGTTTGATGCGGACCAGCATGATCGAAGTCGTGAGCATGGACTTCATAAAAAATGCACGGGCGAAAGGATTATCGGAATTACAGATTACATGGAAACATCAGATCCGCAACGCGATACTGCCGGTAGTCACAATACTGGGAACAACCGTTGCAGCTTTGCTCACGGGGACCTTTGTAATTGAAAATATTTTCGCTATTCCCGGATTGGGAAAACACTACGTCTTGGGGATACAGAATCTTGATTATTCGATGGTGTCGGGCTTGACCCTGTTTTTCGGCACCTTTCTGGTAGCCACACAGTTTATCGTTGACATTCTCTATGGATTTATCGACCCGCGCATACGGATAGCCGGCAGGGGGAGGAAGAAATAATGGCTGATACAGTGTTCGAGATAGATGATTTTACAGTAGTAGGCAAAGATGCTGAACGGAGCGAAACGGTTAACAGACCCAGTATCAGTTACTGGCAGGATGCCGGCAGGCGGCTGCGGGGCAATAAAATTGCCATGCTGGCAATGATGATAATCCTTCTGTATGCCGTCATGGCAATAGTCGGACCGATGATGGTCCCCTACGAGTACAATACCACCGAACTGGCAAAGAACAATCTGTCAATGAGCGCCGAACATCCCTTCGGAACAGACGCGCTGGGGCGGGACTTATGGGCACGTGTCTGGGTCGGGGCACGGGTCTCTTTGATGATCGGGCTGGTTGCGGCAGTCATACAGACGACGATCGGGGTGTTCATCGGAGGTATCTCCGGATACATCGGCGGCAACTTTGACCTCCTCCTGATGAGAATTATAGATATCCTCAATGCGGTGCCCTTCCTGATTTTCGTGATTCTGATCATGATGATATTCGGGGCGGGGGTGATACCGATTATTATGGCTTTTGCCATAACCGGATGGATACAGATGGCAAGACTGGTACGGGGACAGGTTCTTCAGCTGAAGGAGCAGGAATTTATTCTCGCTTCAAAAGCCCTCGGTGCGAGTCCGGTCAGGCTTATCATGAAGCACCTCATTCCGAACATGGCGGGCGTCATCATCGTAACTTTGACGATGCGGATACCTCAGGCGATCTTCACCGAAGCATTCCTGAGTTATATCGGCATAGGAGTCAAACCGCCGATGACCAGCTGGGGGCAGCTGGCTAACATGGGAGCGCAGAGTATGCGGGTCTATCCCCATCAACTGCTTATACCGGCTTTCTTTATCAGTACCATGATGCTTGCACTGCAGATATTCGGAGACGGACTCCGGGATGCCCTGGATCCGAAGCAGAGAAGGTAAGGGCGGAAATGGACCAGGACAGAATACTTGAAATAGATAACCTGAATGTCTCTTTTGATACATATGCGGGGGAAGTGCAGGCAGTCAGAGGCATAAGTCTTCACTTGAACAGGGGCGAATTGATCTCGATAGTCGGTGAATCAGGATGCGGTAAAAGCGTGAGTGTACAGTCGATTATCAAGCTTCTGCCGGACCCGCCCGTACGATACAAAAGCGGATCGATACGATTTGAAGAAAAAGACCTCATGAAGCTCTCATACAAGGAGATAGAGGAGATCAGAGGCCGGGACATCGCCATGATTCTCCAGGATCCTATGACCTCTTTGAATCCGACCATGACTGTGGGGAAGCAGATAAGTGAAAGTCTGGTAAAACACGCGGGGCTGAATACACAGCAGGCAAAGTCACGAACGATAGAACTCCTTGAAATGGTAGGCTTGCCGAATCCGCAGCGAAGGATGAGGCAGTATCCTCACGAGTTCAGCGGAGGTATGCGCCAGCGGGTCTGCATAGCTATCGCTCTTGCCTGTAATCCGCGGCTTCTGATCGCCGATGAACCGACTACCGCACTGGATGTGACGATACAGGCTCAGATACTTGACCTGCTGAAGGAGCTGCAGGAGAAGCTCAACACTTCAATAATACTGATCACGCACGACCTGGGAGTCGTTGCGGAAATGGCGGACAGGATTATCGTTATGTACGCCGGTAAAGTGGTGGAAAGCGGAATGGTGAACGATATCTTCTTCGATTCAAAGCATCCCTACACCTGGGGCCTGCTCAATTCCATTCCGAAGGTGGATGAGCAGATAAAAACCGAACTCCTTGCTATAACAGGCACTCCTCCTGATCTCTTTCAGCCTCCGGCGGGATGCGCCTTCGCCGCGCGATGCGAATATGCGATGAAGATCTGTTACCGCAAGCAGCCTCCCGAATTCGACTGCGGAGATCGCCATAGGTCCTCATGCTGGTTATTGCATGCAGATGCGCCCGAGGTACTATCACCAGTTACAAAGGCGGTGTCTGCTCATGAGTAGGAATGACAATCTGGTAGAAGTGAAGGATTTGAAAAAATATTTCCACCTCAGCCAGGGTAAAGTGCTCAAGGCGGTGGATGGAGTCTCCTTTTCGATAAAAAAAGGAGAAACACTCGGATTGGTTGGTGAATCCGGCTGCGGAAAGTCCACTACGGGGCGTACTGTAATAAAGATCTACGATCCGACCGACGGCAGGATCTTCTTCGACGGAAAGGATATTACCAGGAACGGACGCAGGGAATACAAGCAGTTCACCCGTGAAGCGCAAATAATATTTCAGGATCCATACGCTTCACTCGACAGCAGAATGACCACCGGTGAAATAATCGGCGAAGGAATCGAGGTGCATGGACTTCTCCCGAAGAAGGAGAGAACCGCGCGGATCCACGAACTGCTCAATATAGTAGGGTTGAACAAGGAACATATAAACCGCTTTCCCCACGAATTCAGCGGAGGTCAGCGGCAGAGAATCGGAATAGCGCGGGCCCTTGCCATCGAACCGAAGTTTATCGTCTGTGATGAGCCTATTTCCGCGCTGGATGTATCCATCCAGGCCCAGGTAGTGAACCTTCTGATGAAGCTTCAAAGGGAGTTCGGACTGACATATCTCTTTATTGCCCACGATTTGAGTATGATCAAGCACATATCCGACAAAGTAGCGGTCATGTACCTCGGATCGATCGTCGAGATTACTCTCAGTCAGGAGCTGTATAAAAATCCGCTTCACCCATACACTCAATCTCTTCTCTCGGCCATACCAATCGCCGATCCGGTGGTATCGAGAAGCAGGCAGCGGATTCTGCTTGAAGGGGATGTACCCAGTCCGATCGATACACCGCCGGGATGTAAATTCAGGAATCGCTGCCGGTATGCAGAGAAAGTGTGCGGAGAAATACAGCCGGAACTCAAAGAGGTCGAAGACGGTCACTTCGTAGCATGTCATGTAGTCGAACGGGAAATGTGAGATTTGAATGGAGGCGGAAGTGACGAAGAATACATTGAAACAGCAGGTCATCGACAGCATCGACAACGACAAGGCCGTACGCTTCCTGCAGTCCCTCATCAGACTGCCCAGTCCGAGCGGATCGCCGACCCTTCCTCAGGAACTTGTCTCCAATTGTTTCGAACGCATGAATATGCGGATCGACAGGTTCAAGGGTAACGCCGAAGGAGTTGCATCCCATCCGGACTACTGTCCTCTCCCCGAAGGCGAAGAGATGGATGAGGAGGCGTATAACCTCGTCGGTGTGAAACAGGGATCGGACCCTGAAGGGAAATCCCTCATGCTCTTCTCACACATCGATACGGAAGCGCCGACGAATCTGTCCGGTACAAATCCATACCGTCATGAGATAATTGACGGAAGACTGTATGGACTCGGAGCTGCGGATGCTAAAAGCGGAATCGCCACAATGATTCTGGCGGCCGAAGCGGTGCTGAAGGTAACTGACCTGCACGGAGATCTGATCCTCATGAGCATCCTTGGAAAAAAGGGCGGCTCAGCGGGCACACTGAGCGCCGTTGAGAGAGGATACCGTGCCGACGGAGCCGTGTATATTCATGCCGCCGAGACAGGTCACGGATTCCGTGAGATTAAATGTTATTCGATGGGCACCGTTGATCTGAGGATTATCGTGGAGGGGGCGGAAGGAGTTCCGAACGATGAGCTGGATAACAGCGAAGTGAACGCAGTCGAGAAGGGCGCACAGATTATCAAGGCATTGCGCGACTGGGACAATGCGCGCAGGGCCCGGCTGCTCTTCGATGACGGCAGCTACCGTGGCAGTCCGAAGACTAAGCTCCATATCGGGCTCGCACGGGGAGGGACCTATGTCGGTACGGACCCGGTACTGTTTGAGATACAGTGCCGACTCTATTTTGGAGTGGGCGAAACCATGGAATCAGTGATCTCTGATATGAGAGTTTATCTCTCGCGGCTGTGCGAAGAAGACCGGTGGTTGTCAGAGCATCCGCCGCGAATCGAGAAGATGTATCTCCGCGCAAGTCCCGCTAGTATCCCGAAGGATGCACCAATCAGCTCCGCTGTGCGCGGCTGTATCGGCGCTATTACCGGGAATACGGACGTTATCTACCAGTATCATGGCGCGAGTGATATTCGGCTGCCTATTCTGTACGGACGGACCGATACTGTAGGAATCGGACCGAAATGCGGAGGACTGTACGGGCAGGAATGGACGGATTGGGTCGACATCGAAGATTATCTGACAGGGATAAAAATTGTCGCTTCGCTGATTGTCGACTGGTGTGTAAAGGAGTAATCAGTATGAATTGTCTTGAAAGGGCCGACCGGATACGGATGAAAATGGCCGCGAGCGGTGCGGAATGCGCCGTAATCTATAAACCGGAGAACAGGACCTATCTCAGCGGATTTACCGGTACAACGGGATTTGTCATTTTGACCGCCGACGAAACCATATTCGCGACTGATTTCAGGTACCAGGAACAGGCCGCTGCCGAATGTGGTGGGTACACGGTAAAGATTATCAGCCCCGACTATACAGTTTTCTCTCTCCTCCGCGATCTTAAGGTCAGCTCGATAGGGCTGGAGGAGAACTTCGCCAGCATGAAATTTCATGACATGCTTTGTGATAATCTGCCCGGGATAGAGGTGATTCCAATCGAGGAGCTCATCCGCGAGCTTCGTATGAGAAAAGATAAACAGGAAATGGAGCTTCTCCGCACGGCATGTGAGATCACCGATGAAGCATTTTCTCAGATTCTTGAATACATACGACCCGGTGTCAGTGAACGGGATATCTCAACGGAGCTTCAGTATTACATGAAAAAGCAGGGAGCCGAGGCTACTCCCGATACATTCATTGTTGCTACGGGCGCACGGGCATCTCTCCCGCACGGAAAGGCAACCGACAAGTTGGTAGAATCCGGTGATTTCATAACCCTCGACATCGGCTGTAGATACAAGGGATACTGGTCGGATATGACCCGAACAATCGTGTTAGGGAAAGCCACGGAAAAGCAGAGAGAGATCTACGATATCGTGTACGGCGCTCAGCAGAAGATTAACGGCCTTCTCCGGCCCGGAATCACAGGTGCCGAAGCGGACAGTATCGCCCGGGAGTATATTACCCGTGCTGGTTACGGCCGCGAGTTCGGCCACGGTCTCGGCCACGGACTGGGGCTGGAAATGCATGAACTCCCACGGCTTGCCCAGACCGAAGAGGGGCGCTTTGTCCTTGAACCGGGAATGGTAGTCACGAACGAACCGGGTATATACATACAGGGCTTCGGAGGGGTTCGGATAGAAGACGATGTGCTGATTACGGAGAATGGCTGCGACATTCTCTGCAAATCGCCGAAGCAGCTGATTGAACTCAACTGAGGCGATAGCGGAAGTGAAGATGAAATTCGACTCGGCTGTAGAAAAATACAGAGATGTCATAGTGGAACACATACAGAGTCTGGTTCGTATCCGGAGCGTGGAAGAAACGCCAGAGGAAGGTATGCCCTTCGGCAGAGGACCGTATGAAGCGCTCGACTACATGCTGTCCATCGGGGCTGAACTCGGATTTAGCGTGAAGAATTATGACGGCTATGCCGGTCACATCGAATACGGAGAGAGCTGCAGAGCCGGCGACGGATATATCGGAGTTCTCATTCACGTTGACGTCGTTCCGGAGGGGGAAGGCTGGACTATACCGCCCTATGAAGCGCGGATTGTAGATGGAAAGATATACGGGCGGGGAGCGTATGATGACAAAGGCGCCTGTGTCGCCGTACTGTACGCTCTGAAGGCCCTAAAGGATTCGGGATACCTGCCGCGTAAAAGGATCCGCATCATTGTAGGGGCGAACGAGGAAACCGGTATGAAAGGCATTCCGTATTATCTGAACCGGGAGCCCGAACCTGAGTTCGCTTTTTCCCCCGATGCCCCATTTCCGGTAATCTACGGAGAGAAGGGAATACTCGATCTGAGCTTCGAATTGGATACGGGTACGGACCATCAAGGTATGGTAATTGCAGTCACCGGGGGAAAATCATCAAAGTACGTCCCCGCAGAGTGCACCGCACGGCTGAATCTTGATTCGGATCAGCTGAATGCAGCGATAAAGGCTCTCGGACAATTGGAAGATCAGTTTCGATCAAATTACTCGTTTGATGATACTCGCAACGAACTGACCGTTACCATTTTTGGCACAGAGGCCTACGGTACCGAACCGCACAAGGGGAAGAATGCTATCGCAGGTATGATGCGCTTTCTCGGCCAGATAGACAGCGGTAAAGATCCGCTGTCCGTTTTTATCAGGGAATTCAACCGCACTATCGGCGTTCAGACCGATGGTTCGGGGCTCGGCTGTGATTTCACGGATGACATATCTACACCCCTGACCTTCAATGTCGGCAGTATCGAGTACGCTGGCGGTGAACTCGTGATGAAAGTGCACATCCGTTATCCAATAACTTCCAGCTATGAAGAGGTAACCAATGCCATCCAAAGCACGTTTCAGGTCCCCGGGATCAGAATAACCACGGACCGGCACTCCGCCTCTCATCTGGTGGACAGAGATAGCTTTCTGGTAAAAACCTTGATGCAGATCTATCGAGATGCAGCTGGAGAGCCGGATGCGGAGCCGATCACTATGACCGGAGGAACATACGCCCGTACTCTCGTGAATGCCGTAGCTTTCGGCCCTCTCTTCCCGTCGGAAGAGCAGGTAGCCCACAGCCCGGACGAATATCTGAACATTAACAGTATTATAAAAGCCGCAAAGATATACGCCGAGGCAATGTTTATCCTGTCTCAACAATAATCGAATCGGAATCCGGGATGAATTGGACAGCATGAAAAGTCCTCGATTATACTGGAAGGAAAGAACAGTAAAATTTGCTGAAGGCAAGGGGACTTCCTGAATGAATAGACCCAACCATCTCGCACAATCCAACAGCCCATATCTATTACAGCACGCCGACAATCCGGTGGAGTGGCATCAGTGGGGCGATGAGGCCCTGGACCTTGCCCGGAGGGAGGATAGACCGCTCTTTATCTCAATCGGGTATTCAACCTGTCACTGGTGCCATGTCATGGCCCACGAGTCTTTCGAAGACGAAGAAACGGCTATACTGCTGAACGATGCTTTCATATGTATCAAGGTCGACAGGGAAGAGCGTCCGGACATCGATGCCTTCTACATGAATGCCGCGGTGATGCTTACCGGAACAGGCGGGTGGCCCCTCACAATTATAGCTACCCCGGAGGGTATCCCATTTTTTGCAGGAACATACATACCGAGGGAAGACAGCTCAAGGCACATGGGACTGAAGAACCTCGTTATACAGGTGAAGAATCTCTGGCTCAATGAACGTGACAAAATAAATCAATCGGCCGTCTCCGTGGATAAGGCCATCAGGCAGTCTGAATTGCATAGTATGGAAAAGCATACAGCTCACAGCGATTCTGAGATAGTTCAGGATGCCTATGAGCAGCTCAGGGCATCGTTCGACCCACAGGACGGTGGATTCGGCGGTTCTCCGAAGTTTCCCCAGCCGCACAATATTTTTTTCCTCATGCGGTACTGGAAGGTGTATGGGTATGAAAGGGCCCTGCGGATGTGTACCACGACACTCAAACACATGCGGGCAGGAGGAATGTTCGATCAGATCGGGTACGGTTTCCACCGCTACTCAACGGATTCCGCGTGGAAGGTCCCGCACTTTGAAAAAATGCTGTACGACCAGGCCCTCCTTCTGAGGGCCTACACGGAGGCCTTTCAGGTAAGCGGAAATGAGGTCTTCAGGAAGACTTCTTACGAGATACTGGAATTCCTGAGGAACGAGATGCGGTCACCGGAGGGGGGCTGGTATTCGGCCATCGATGCCGATAGCGAAGGGGAGGAAGGACTGTATTACCTCTGGGAGTATGACGATTTCATGAAGACTATGGAATCTGTTCCCGGTGTTCAGAACCCGGGCAGGTGGGCCCAGATTTTCAACATCGAAGAGAGAGGAAACTGGAGTGATTCGGTAAGCGGGGAGATGCAGGCTACGAATATTCCGTATTGCAAAACGGATGATTTACGTTCTCTGGAGGATGGGGAATGGGAGGCCTGCCGCGCTGCGCTCCTGGAGCGGCGAGCCGGAAGAGTAGCGCCGTCGATGGATGACAAGATTCTCTCCGGCTGGAACTGTCTGGTGATATCGGCAGCGGCACGGACAGCGTGGGTCTTCAGCGACACGGACGCATTGAAGGAGGCTCAGCAGGCGGCCGACTTTATTCTTCAGGAGATGCGGAGCACCGAAGGCGGTCTGCTGCACAGTTACCGCGGAGGCAGAGCGAATATCCTCGGCAATCTGGAGGATTATGCTTTTTGCATCGACGGACTCATCAGCTTGTATCAGGCGGATTTCGAGCCGGCACACATTGAAGCAGCAATTGAATTGACGGATTACACACTGGAACACTTCTACGACGAGGGGTCAGGAGGGTTTTTCCTTACCGATGATCAGGTCGAGGATATTCCGGGGCGCACCAGGAGTGTGTATGATTCGGCGATGCCTTCCGGTATATCGATACTGCTGCACAGTATCGATGCGCTCTTCCGTATTAGCTCCGATATAAAGTACCGCACGGCAGCGGATGGACTGAAGAACTTTATTCTATCGTATGCCATGCGGAATCCGGGGGCGTGCACCATGAGTCTCTCCCTGCCTGAATGGATTGGTCTCCATCAGACTGAAGTCGTGATCACGGGTGAAGGGGATGAAGCCGACGGGATGATCGAAGTCCTGCGGCGCCGTTTCATGCCGGAAACCTTGATTCTGAGGAAGAATGAAAGGAACGCTGAAAAAATCGGCGGAATAGCCCCCTATACGATTTCAATGGGACCTCAGACGGCGGCCTACGTGTGCACGGATTTCCAGTGCAGTGCCCCGGTGAAGACAGCTTTCGAATTGGAAGATCTTCTTGATAAACTTGACAAAAACACTAGGAATAAATAGGATGGACATGGTATACGGAGGAAGCCATGTCACGAATAACAAAAGCCCGGGGTAAGATCGCGAGACGCCTGGGGGTCAATATATTTGAGATGCCGAAGTACGACCGGCTGCTGCAGAGAAAGAGCAATCCGCCGGGCAGGTCGGCTCCGAAGAGAGGGCGAGTAAGCAACTACGGCCTGCAGCTTCTAGAAAAACAGAAACTGCGGTACGCCTACGGCATTAGCGAGCGGCAGATGCACAGAGTGTATACCGCCGCACGGAAAAAGCCGGGACGCACCGGCGAGAACATGGTTGAACTGCTCGAACGGCGGCTGGACAATGTGGTGTTCAGGATCGGATATGCACGCAGCCGCTCACAGGCCCGCCAGCTCGTCAATCACGGGCACATACTGGTCAACGGGAAGAAGGAGACAATTCCTTCCCGACTGGTAGGCAGGGGATACAGTATAGAAGTCAGGGAGAAGAGGAACTCGTGGCGCCTGGCTCGAGAAAACGCGGCAGAGAACCGCCGGCGGGATTACAGATGGATCGAAGGCGATCCGGACAGTTTGCACGCATCGGTCACTTCGATGCCTTCCATTGTGGATATACCGCTGAACATTGATATACAGAGGGTCGTGGAGTACTATGCGCGCTGATCCGCCAATGCCCTGGTCCGCTAAGCAGCTAAGATTCGTACTGTGAAATAATATTGTTGATATCTTCGGCGAACTTCTTCATCTCCGCTGCAACGACTTTGAAGGCGTCACCGGTTCTGCCGAGTTTGGCGGCCTGAATCGAGCCGTTCAGAGCGAGCACTTTCATGTTGTCTGACAGATCGGTAATCTGTTCCACGAATTTCTTTTTCAATTCGATCTCACTCTTCTTCTGCTCGATCTTTGAGATCTCATCCTGAATAATTATCTCCGCCATCTTCTGCAGGGGTTTGACGATCTCCGGATCGCCTCCGATACCGATTACCCCGATTTTCTTCCCGTTGTGATATATTGCTCCGTTATAACCGGGGAGCGCTCCCTTCATACCTGAGGCCATCTCAGGAGTAATAGCGAGTTCATCTGCCTCTCCGTCCATGATCATTTTACCGCCTTCATGGACGGTGCCGACACGTTCAGGCTGTGCTGATGATATGATGACTCCACCTTCGCCGATGAAATTCACTTTGTTCCCGGTAATGGAATGGAGAATGGAGACGACGCGGTCCGTGATGGATCTGTCTATCGATGTAACAGAAGAATTGCTCGGATTCATAAAGACCTCGACTTTCTCCAGTATAATACTCCACTTTCAGAAATTATGCAATTTAAGAATAGTGATTTGACTTTACACACCTTATCATGATTTATACACTCTCTTCAGCACCTGCAAGGAGTAAAAGACATAATGGAGTGCCACGATAGAATAAAACAGTTCCCGAGTGAATTTCTGTGGGGTACGGCGACGGCCAGCTACCAGGTCGAAGGAGCAGCCAACGAAGGCGGAAGAACCCCTTCCATCTGGGACACCTTTTCCCATACAACCGGCAAGGTTGCCCACGGTCACACAGGCGATATTGCCTGCGATCAGTATCACCGATACAAGGAAGACGTCCGGCTCATGAGCGGGCTCGGAGCTGGGGCGTACAGATTCTCCCTCTCATGGTCGAGGATATTCCCGAACGGCGGCGGAAAGATCAACGAAGAGGGCGTACAATACTACCGCAGCCTGATCGCGGAACTTCAGGCCGGCGGAATCGAACCTGTTGTCACCCTCTACCACTGGGACCTGCCCCAGGAACTGGAAGATGAGGGCGGCTGGGTCTCAAGATCTACCGCCGAACGTTTTCGCGAATACGCTCAGCATTGTTTCAGACTGTTTCCCGAGGTAAGGAAGTGGATAACTCTCAATGAACCCTTCTGCAGCGCCATATTGGGGTATCTGCGGGGAGTTCACGCTCCCGGTCTCCGGGACCATCAGAAAGCACTGAATGCGGTCCATCACCTGCTGCTGGCCCACGGGCTGGCGGTACGGGAATACAGACGGAATGGATACGACGGCGAAATTGGAATAACTCTCAACATGCAGACCCCAAGGCCGGCTACGGGCCGTCAGGAGGATGAAGAAGCTGCCGACAGGGCAGCAGATCTGCCGACGAGGATGTTCCTCGATCCGATTCTTGGAAAAAATTACCCGCAGCGCTATCTGGATGCCTATCCCGGACACACTATGCCGGTAAATGACGGTGATATGAGGATCATAGCCGAAAAAATCGACTTCCTGGGGGTCAACTTCTACTGGGAGTATGCAGTCATGCAGGATGAATCCCGTCCGGAGAAATTCCGGATTGCGGATCAGTATCAAAAGACTACTGCTATGGGATGGCCGATCACGCCCGACGGATTATACCGGCACCTTCTCTGGATAAGCCGGCGAACCGGAGAACTGCCGCTCTATATTACGGAAAACGGCGCAGCCTTCGATGACCGTCTCAGTGAAGACGGCCTGCGGTGTCACGATCCCCGGAGGATCGAGTACCTGCGAAGCTACCTTGCTGCGTGCCGGCGGGCGATAGAAGCCGGAGTTCAACTGAAGGGATACTTCCTGTGGAGTTTCATTGACAATTTCGAGTGGGCTTACGGGTATGAAAAACGCTTCGGCATCGTGTACTGCGACTATGCTGATCGGCAGCGGAGGATACCCAAGGACAGCTACTACTTCTACCGCGATGTTATCAACGGTATGGAGCGGATTCAGCTTTCGTAATATCCCCCGAGGACCGTATCGGTGAAGTGTGCGGTTCGGAGGGCCGACTCGCCGGTACTCGGGCACTTCCCTCTTCCGAGTAGTTCGTCGACGACGGTCTGAATGAGCGGCTGCTGAACGTGGGGCGGATGGGGGATGAGGAATTCTTCGGTGCCGTTCTTCGTTTCGACTGTGATAGGCCCGTCCCGGAAGGAGGGAAAGGTGAGTATACCCTTCGTACCGCTGAGTATTGTCGTGTCCCGATCCTCGTATACCGAGAACGACCATGACCCTGTCCCCGATACGCCGCTCCGGAAACGGAAAGCGGCTGCAACCGAATCTTCGGCGGGATAGAGACCGGCTTGATTCGCGGCCGTGCCGCAGACCTCTTCCATCGGACCTAGGACGTAATCCAGGAAATCGATGGTGTGGGTTGCCATGTCCATGAAGTAACCGCCCCCTGATACGGAGGGATCGACTCTCCAGTGCCCGCTGTTTTTCCCCGAGTCTCTGAATTGGTAGTCCCGCGGGTCGGGAGGTGTGTGCAGAACGATCTGAACGGCCCGGATGTCGCCGATGACTCCGCTATCGACAAGTTCTTTTATCTTGAGGAATCTTGGCAGCGCCCGGCGGTAATAGGCGACGAAGAGGGGGACGCCCTGTTCGCGGCAGACCGCAATCATCCGCTCGCATTCGCGGCTGTTCAGGGCCATAGGTTTTTCCACATATACCGGTTTGCCGGCGCGGGCAGCCCTGACCGTGTATTCGGGATGGAAGGCCGGCGGCGTGGCGATGTAGACGGCGTCGACGTCCTTGTCAGATGTGAGCTGATCGGCATCGGAATACCAACGGGGAACTCTGTGTCTACGGGCGTAATCGGCCGCTTTGGCCGCATCGCGGCGCATGACAGCTGCGAGTTCGGAACCATCAGCCTTGGCAAAGCCGGGACCGCTCTTTTTCTCAGTCACGTCCCCGCAGCCGATTATTCCCCAGCGTATTGTCTTCATGGCATCTCCCCTTTGAAGTATCTGTGTTTAATCATGGTTGTTTCAGCAGGCGCGCACAAGGGTGTCCCGGGCCCATTTGATCTTCATGAAGTACTCGGGATTGCCTCCACGGTCGGGATGGTACCGTTTACTCAGCATGCGGTAGCTCTGGTTGACGAGGCTGCGGTGCGGGAGAAAGGGCGGCTCCGTGTCCGGCGTGCAGTTCAGAATGAAGCAGGCTATCAGTTGATCGGAGTAGGCGGTCGTGTGCGCCGGGTACCGCTCTTCGAGATGGTCACAGTATTCCCGCAGGAGAGCGACCCATTCCAGAATGGAAAAATAGGCGTACTCCCGGGCCCTCTTCTTGGTTTTTGGAAAAATGAGGGCGGACCAAACAGGATATTGATTGCGCCGGTGAAGACGCTGTTCGTACACAGCCAGGGATTTGATGAACCCGATGATCTCTTCAGGCAGACTGCGCATCTTACCGGCTATGAAGGCGGTACGCTCTTCCTTCCGCTGCACCTGCTTCTTCTGATAATCGCGCTTGATGAGGAAGAACAGGGGGAAAAAGGGGTCCCTGGGGAGGCGGTAGGTGCGGTAGAAATATTTCAGATTCTGTGGATCCACAGTGGCCCGGTTAAGCAGCGAGTAGCACCTTCGGCTGATCCGCAGATTACGCAGCCGGGGTGAGAGTTCGTAGTACTCTATCATTCTCTGATAATACGGATGTTTCCGCAGAGTCTTCGGCTGCCGCGCGAGCAGATACTCGAGGGAGTATCTGCGGGATGAATGATTACGCCTGGACATGCTGCTGAGATTCCGCCGCTGGAGATCTATTCGGCCATGAGCGCCGAGCTGAACACGACCTTCCAGTTCCCGTCTATCCTGGCGAGGATATGATAGACCGGAGATTTCCTGGTGTTGCCGTCTGCGAAGCGGTCACTGATGATGCTTTCCGTTGTTGCCAGCGGACCGTGCAGTTCGATACTGAGCTGAGTGTGATGATGCTCGACATAGTCGACTTTTTCCCACAGCCCCTGTATGGATCTCATGATCTGCTGCTTGTCAAAGACTGCAGCATTCCCGGGATTCTGCGGACTGCGAAGCACCATCATATAACCGGAGTCGGACAGCACCTCATCCAGCAGCGACGGATCTTCTTCGAGGTACGCAGCTTCGAATGTCTCCAGGACCTGTCTGACTGCCCGTTCTTCGACTGCGTTCTGTGTCCAGGCGGACTGTGTCATCATTAACAGAAGCAAAAGACAGATGAAATAACTTAACTTTCTTTTCATATGACCTCCAACAAATAAAATTTAATACCTGAGGATGGTACACAGGCAGAAGGGGTTCTGATTGCGGGGATATCCTGTTAACCGGTTGGTGATTATTATAACACGGAATAAAAAAACCGGCAGCAGGAAGATCCCGCCGCCGGCTGGAGTATCTACTTTTCGCGGTGGTATGGCCAGGCCATGATTCCGCCTTCCATTACTTTGACATTCTTGTAGCCGTTCGCGACGAGTGTCCGTGCAGCTTCATAGCCCCGGAGGGAGATCTTACAGTAGGTGATGATTTCGGTATTTTTGTCCTCAGGAAGCTCATTGAGCCGGTGACGGAGGGCGCCTACCGGGATGAGATGTTCACCGATACCGAGACGCATCTCCTCCCACTCTTCGGGACTGCGGGCATCGATGATGAAGGGCTTTTCTCCCGCCTCGAGTTTCTGCTTGACTTCAACGCAGGACAAGCCGTCCATTATGCCCCGGAGTTTGTTCTGCATTGCTTCGGCGCAGGCGACGATGTTGTCTATAGCCAGGGAAAAAGGAGGTGCATAGGGGAGATCGGCGTTTGCGAGCTCATCGATCGTAAGTCCTCCCATGATTGCCATTGCGGCCATGCCGATCTGCTTGCTGGCATCTCCGAGACCGATACATTCGAATCCGAGCAGCTTACCGCTGTCAGCGTCGGCCATCATACGGTTGATCAGTATCTTGCTTCCCATGAATCCCGGCCGGTCCGGCCCCGCCGTCGTAACAGATACAACATTCTTGTAGCCGTGTTCTTCGGCATTGGACTTCTTGATACCGGTGGAGCCGGCAGAGAAATCAAACACCTTGCACACACCGGTCTGAATGGTTCCGGGGAATTTTATTACATTGCCCATGACGGCATTTTCACCGGCCACGCGACCCTCCAGGTTGGCGAGGTCGCCGTATGGGGCGTGTACGTTCTGTCCGGTAAGACGCTGGGGTATTTCAATACAGTCTCCGACTGCGTAGATATCGGGATCGGAGGTCTGCATATAATCGTCGACAATAATTCCTCCGAGTTTACCGATATTGATGCCCGCATCCTTGGCAAGTTTGTTGTTCGGCGCGACACCTATGGCTACAACAGCCAGCTCACAGGGAATCTCATCGCCGTTGGCGAGCTTTACTCCACGAAGATTACCGTCCTCGTCGCCGAGAAATGCGGAAACAGCGTTATCGGTAATTACATCCGCGGCATGCGTTTTGACATGGTTCTCGAGGATCTTGGCGAGCTGCCAGTCGAGAAACATAAGGATCTGGGGAAGCATCTCAACAACCGTAATCTTGATACCGGCCAGCTGCAGGGCTTCACATGTCTCGATTCCGATCAGGCCGCCGCCGACGACAACGGCTTTTTTAATCTTGCCTTCATCACGGACTTTTCGCAGGAAATCCGCATCAGGCATGGACTGAAGCGTAGTAATTCCCTTCAGATCAATACCCGGCACGGGGGGCATCTTCGGATGTGCACCCATGGCAAGAATAAGCTTGTCATATTCAAAGGTCGAGGTCTCTCCGGTAAGGAGATTTTTCGCTTCAACAGTCTTTTCCTTCCGGTTGATCTTGGTCACTTCGGTGTCGGTAACGGCGTTGATATTCTTCGCCTTCATGAAATAAGACGGGTCACGTACAACACCGGTCGGCGTACAAAGCAGCTGATTGCGGTTGTCGAAGAAACCGCCGACGTAGTAGGGATATCCGCATGAAGCCATTGAGAGATCATGCGCCTTCTGAATAATGGTGATCTCGGCATTGAAGTCGAGACGTCTGGCTCTGGCGGCTGCTTTCGGACCGGAAGCAGACCCGCCGATTACAATAATTTTCTTTGCCATAGTGCATACTCCTTTCAAAAGAAAAATTCATCCAAAATAGTTAGCAGACTATACAGTAAATATTGAGAACAATATCACAAATATATACATATAGTAACATATAAAAAAAATAAAATCAAAATAAAAATGATTGAAAGTGCATCTAATTAGTCAATAATGGATTTAATAGGAAATATATGAGTAAAATAATAAAGAAGGTAAATTTAGACCATAATACTTTATAAAAATTGTAATATTATGTGACGGACGTATTATAAATATTATTGATTTAATAAACTAATAGTGCTGTTGTGAATGGCGTAGCAAGATCCTGCGGAACTTATATATGAAGCGGGACGGCGCTGCAGACAGCACCGCCCCAATTTATGGGAGGAGTATTATTTTTTAATCAGAATCCTGACATCGTTCATTATTGCTGAGGGAGCGGGGAGATCAGCCATACTCTTGTACCCTGGTTCCGAATCCATGACCTTGGGGATCATGTTCACGGCGAGGGCGATGGTACCGATGCCGCCGGGTATTTCAGGACCGCTCGACATCTTGATGTCAGGTTCGCCGAATATTTCCAGATAATCACCCGTCTCCTGTCCTTCCGCCTCCGGGTGGACCTGCTGCGGGTGGTACAGTTCGATGATCGGATTGCCGCTTTTATCGTATGCAATACCTGTGTGGTTGCATCCGGCAGTGTAGCCCGGTTTGATCGTGCCAGCTTCGCCGCCGTCACGTTCAACGTTGCTGATGATCGGGACCCTCTTCTGTTCAATACGGCCGATTTCCCAACCGAGGGCTTTGGCAATCATGCTCATGGATTCAGGGAACCCGAAATGGCCCACAACCGAACCATCGGCGACACCTTTTTCGAAGTCCTCTTTCGTGAGATTGACTCCCTGGGTCTTCATAACATTGTATCCGTAAGGAGAGAGGTCGTTGATACGGGTCCCCTTAACCTTCGTAACGTTGTAGCAGACGCCGGTCAGAGCAATCAGCAGAAAATCGAGCACGAAGCCGGGATTGATTCCGGTTCCGAGAACAGTCTTCCCTTTTTCTTTGGCGAGCACGTCTATCCGCTGAGCAATATCTGGAGATCCGTACCAGGGAAAGCTGGCTTCTTCGGCAATTGAAACGACGTTTGCGCCTGCGTTCAGGCAGGCCGTAATTTCGGCTTCAGCCTGTTCCATGGTGGAACTGGTAGCCTGTACGACGATATCGGGCGAGGTCTTCGCCAGTACTGCCTGATAGTCGGCGGACAGTTTTACACCGATCTTTTTATCGAGTTTGAGAGCCTCCCCGACATCCATACCTTCCCGTTCTTTACGTCGCCCGTACACACCGGCCAGTTCAAACCCCTCCTTGCTGAGGATGAGTTTAATGATGCCGGCGCCCATATGACCGGTACCGAGTACCACAACCTTCAATTTTTCCTTCATATTCGCCTCCTTATATCAATTGACATATGTCTCTTCGCTCTGTGAGGCGATAATATGATACGCCAATCCAGCTGTCAAGAGATTTCACGAATTATTTTACTACTAAGGTAGTAAAGAAAAAATTCAATCATAATTGACACAAGTATCGAAAAGAATATACTGAAGGTATGCCGCATTATATTCAGGACCTGGTACCGCTGTTCAAGGAACTCGGTGTAACCGAGTATGAATCGAAAGTATACCTCTCTCTGCTCAGACATCATCCGGCGAGCGCGTATACTATTTCGCAGAATTCGGATGTCCCGCACTCCAGAGTGTACGATGTTACGAGAAGACTTATTAAGCGGGGTTTTGTCGCTTCGACGGGCACAAAGCCGGAGATGTTCAGTCCTCTGTCGCCGAAGGAGCTGATCGAAAAGATCCGCAAGGAGTATCACTATTACACGAGCGAACTCGAGCGAAAGATAGAGGAAATCGAATTTCACAGCGACTTCGATCCGGTCTGGAACAATACCAGTCCGGGAGATGTTCTTCAGATGACCATGGATACAATCCGGAAGGCGGAGAAGACCGTGTATCTTGGTATCTGGTCGGAGGAGCTGGAGACGCTGAAGGAATCTCTCCATGAAGCCCACACCAGAGGGGTAGAGATATTCCTCCTGATATACGGACTTGCCGAAATAGATTTCGGGCACGTGTATCATCACAGTACGGAGAACCTGCCAATGTATCATGACATGGGCCGTTCGATTGACTGTGTGGTCGACTCAAAGTGGTGCATCACGGGAAGGTTTGGAAGAATGCACCCATGCAGAGTTGTGTGGACCAAGAACAAGGGGCTTGTTCAGGCTATCGAGAGCTACATCCGGCACGACCTCTACCTGGCCGAAATCAACAAGGACATGGACGGAGAAATAGAAAAACGGTACGGGCACAACCTTCATAAGCTCAGAGAAAAGTTCCTCGGTTGACAGAGCACGACAAAGCTTGACAACACTACAGCCTATAGTATAATACTCCATAGTTACTACTCTAATAGTAATAAAGTTTTCGTCTTTATTAAAAACACATATGAGAGGTGATCGTATGATGCAGGATTCACATAAACAGGAAACAGAACCCAGGGAGGCACGGAAGGGCGACTGGGTACAGATTCATCGTGTTATCCTTCCGCCGGAAGAGAGGGCCGACAGGGTGCCGGAAGATACCCGCAAGGTACCGCTCGAGATGTGGATGAACGGATTCCTCGTGCCGGAGAAGGCCGCAATCGGAGATGAGGTGGAGATACGGACGACTATCGGGAGAAGCGAACGCGGAGTTTTACTCAGGGTGAACCCCGGATATGAACACTCTTTCGGGAAGACCGTTCCTGAACTCCTGCAGATCGGTACCCAGCTTCGATCACTGCTACGGGAGGCGGAATGATGAGTAAAAAAACTTCATATGAAGAACTGATGGCGCGCAAGGGCGAAATAATCAAGAAGTCCGTCGGAATAGATTATTCCCAGTTCGAATCAGGTTCGATCGCGTTTGATTTCGAAGGGATGCTGCAGAGTACCGGATACTCGCTGGACACCATTCGATCGATCCAGAGGGAGACCGGTGTTGGCAATACTCCGATCTACGAACTGAGGAACCTCACCAAACTCGCAAGGAAATATGCCCCCGCAGGTAAGGGCGCCAGAATCTTCATCAAGGATGAGGCCGCCAATCCTTCGGGAAGCTTCAAAGCCAGACGCGCGGCCACTTCCGTATATCACGCTAAAAAACACGGATATCCCGGCGTCATAGCGGCGACCAGCGGGAACTACGGCGCCGCGGTGGCCAGTCAGGCTGCCATGCGCGGAATGGATTGCATCGTAGTACAGGAATGCTACGATTCACACCGGATCGGCCAGCCTGAAATCATCGAGAAGGCCCGGAAGTGCGAAGCCTACGGTGCGGAAGTCATGCAGCTATCCGTTGGCCCGGAACTTTTTTTCACCTTTCTGAAGCTGCTCGAAGATACAGGCTTCTTCAATGCCAGCCTGTACACCACTTTCGGGGTCACCGGTATCGAAACGATCGGCCTGGAAATAGCCGAGCAGATGCGGGAACTCACCGGTGATGTACCGACCGCCGTAGTCATAACCAATGCTGGGGGAGGGAACCTCACGGGAACCGCCAGAGGCCTGAGGACAGCAGGCGCCGAATCCTCACGGATCATCGCCGCCAGCGTGAACCTCGAAGGGCTCAATATGGCCAGCGACACGCAGTTCAACCGCAAGTCCTTCACAACGGGACACACCGGCTTCGGCATACCTTTTACCACCTTTCCTGACCGGTCGGACGTTCCGCGTTCCGCCGCCAGACCTCTGAGGTACATGGACCGGTACGTAACCGTCAATCAGGGCGAGGTTTTTTACATGACCGAAGCTCTTGCGCGGACGGAAGGACTCGAAAGAGGTCCGGCAGGGAACACCTCTCTTGCAGCGGCATTTGCGATCGCGCAGGAGATGGACAGGGATGAGACCATCATCGTACAGGAGACGGAATACACCGGAGCGGGCAAGCACGTACAGCCGCAGCTGGCGTTCGCCAGAGACAACGGTATCGAAATTCGGTTCGGAGATCCCAGGGATGAAAAGCCGGGTACCTCCATCATATTACCTGAAGATCCATCGTTCATCCGTGCCCGGGACCTTGAAATGAATGACCTCCGCCGCAGCTACATTCGGTACAGTGTCGAGTTCGCCCGCCATATGCATGGAGGGGATAAAGGAGCGGCCAGGCTCAGGTTCGATGCGAACGATATGACGTTTTTAGCGGAGGAGACCCGCTATACCAGGGAACAGGTCGAGAAGGCGATCGGAGACCTCGGATTACGGTAAAGGAGAAGCACTATGGAACGAGCGAGTGATTTTACTGAAAGGAGAAAGCATCTTGCGGATCTCAGTGAAGAGGAACTCGAGCAGAGATTCTGGAAGCTGGCTGGAGAGCTGGTGGACCCGCTGGTGGAACTTGCACATACACACACGAGCCCCTCAATCGAGCGGTCGGTGCTGCTGAGGATGGGCTTCTCCAGCATGGAGGCCAAGGCGATTGTTGAACAGGCAATGGACCGGGAACTGCTCCGGAAGGGCGCCGGACACATTGTCTACCGGGTATCGGTGGAGCACAGTCTGCCGATTCGTGAAGCAGGTCTGAAGCTGGCGGAAGGCTCCCTGTGGGAAACCGCGGAACGTTCTTTCAAGTAGGAGACGGGCATGGATATTAAACCAAACGAAAAACTGGATATAGAAAATATTTTCAAAGATCTTGAGCACTACCATCCGCGCCGCAGGGGCTGGACCTGGCGGAAAGGACGGGGAGAGAAGAGAACTGTCGGTGCCTTCGAGTACTTCGAGGCTACCGAATCCCTGAAGAACAGCACGCCCCTTCCGGCTGCGCATTATTTCGGGAATATCGATCCCCAGCCCGGCCCTGTAATCACCACCGAAATCGCTTCGGGACGGATCGAAGATGACATACGCCGCATGAGGATGGCTGCCTGGCATGGCGCGGATCACCTGATGGTGATACGAACCGCGGGACAGAGCCACATGGACGGCCTCATCGAAGGTACCCCGCAGGGTGTCGGCGGCGTTCCCATTACGAGGAAGCAGATCCGGGCGCAGAGAAAGGCCCTGGACATCATCGAGGAAGAGGTTGGACGTCCTCTCAACTACCACTCGTATGTGAGCGGAGTGGCAGGTCCGGAGATAGCGGTTATGTTCGCCGAGGAAGGGGTCAACGGAGCCCATCAGGACCCGCAGTACAACGTCCTGTACCGCAACGTTAACATGGTCAGGAGCTTCGTGGATGCCGCGGTGGCCAAACGGATCATGGCCTACGCGGAGATGGCCCAGATTGACGGTGCCCACAACGCCAATGCAACCGCCCGGGAGGCCTGGAAGGTCATGCCGGAACTGATGGTGCAGCACGCGATCAATTCGCTTTTTTCCGTGAAGGCGGGTATCAGGAAGGAGAACATCTGTCTCTCGACCGTACCGCCTACCGCTCCGCCGGCGCCGGCGATGCGGATGGATCTGCCCTACGCGGTGGCCCTCCGGGAACTGTTCAAGGGATACAAGATGCGGGCCCAGCAGAACACCAAGTACATGACCAGTTCCGCCAGGGAAGCGACGGTCACCCATACACTCAATCTTCTCATTTCTGAGCTGACCAGCGCGGATATACAGTCGACTATTACGCCGGATGAAGGCCGTAACGTACCCTGGCACATCTACAATGTTGAGGGTTCCGACACGGCCAAACAAGCCTTCAACGGAATGGACGGCTTGATGGAGATGGTGGCTCTTAGGCGTCATGAAGGTCCCCTTGCGGAAAAAGTACGGGAGCTGAAGGAACGGGCCGTCCTCTTTATGGAGGAGATGATCGAGACCGGCGGCTACTTCAAAGCTGTCGAGGAAGGGTTCTTCGTGGATTCCGGTCTCTATCCCGAACGGAACGGCGACGGCATCGCCCGGAAGATCGACGGCGGCGTAAGTCCGAACAGCGTACTCGAGCGTGACGAAGACTATATGGCCCCGGTGACTGCCCACTTCGGCTACAACAATCTTGCTCAGTATGGATCCGAAGCAGAGAAGGACCCTTCTTCCCTGATAGGAGGATGTACCTTCGAGGATCCGGAAAAAATTGTGTACATCGATGAACTCGATGAAGAAGACAATGTAAACAAACGCCTGGCGGAAACCGCAGAACTACGGCACTCAGCCATGATAAAGCCCGAAATGGAGTGGCAGGGTGACGGGACCGTACTGCTGACCCTCTTCCTGCCGATCGACAAGCGCACTGCCGAGTTCACCGTTATCGAAGTAGGAAAGAGGATGGGTCTGGAAGAGGTCGAGGTGATCCATACCGAGATCATGCACCCTGCTGAAGGGACCCGGGTCGAACTGAAGGGCAAGTTCAACCAGGTTATCGACACTTCCAAGCTCGAGATACCTCCCGAACCGAAGATCCTGAGTGAAGATGAGATCCGGGAAGAGATCAAACAGCACCCGATGAAGATCGTAGCAGCCACTGTCGGGAAAGACGAACACTCCGTCGGACTGCGTGAAATTCTTGACATCAAGCACGGAGGGATCGAGAAGTACGGCATAGAGTGTCATTACCTCGGAACTTCGGTGCCGCTGGAGAAGCTGGTGGACGCGGCGATCGAGCTTCACGCAGACGCTATACTTGCCTCTACGATCATCAGCCACTACGATGTGCACTATCAGCACATGAACCAGCTCCACGAGCTCTGTGTGGAAAAAGGTATACGCGACCGGATAGTGCTGGTGGCCGGCGGGACCCAGGTAACTCCTGAAATCGCCAGAAAGCAGGGGATGGACCGGGGATTCGGACGGGGAACCAAAGGCGTCGAGGTCGCCACCTTCCTGGTGGAGAAGCGGCGCGAGATTAGAGAGAGCAATGAAAGTTGATATACTCATAGCGGAGATCGGCAGCACCACGACCATGGTCAACGCCTTCTCCGGTCTGGAGAGCGACCATCCGCGATATCTTGGACAGGGGGTTGCGCCGACCTCCGTCCAGGAGGGAGACGTGCGGATTGGTCTCGACGGCGCGGTCAAAGATCTCCGTTCCAATCTGGGCGTTGAAGATCTGACCTGGGAACACTTCTTCGCCACCAGCAGCGCTGCCGGAGGACTGCGGATGACGGTCCACGGACTCGCGTACGATATGACGGTCCGCGCCGGACGCGAAGCGGCTCTCGGCGCGGGGGCCAATCTCCATCACGTAACTGCCGGCAGACTCAGAAAGAGCGACCTGAAAAAGATCTCTTCGATACACCCGAACATCATTCTCATAGCCGGCGGCGTGGACTACGGCGAACGCGATACCGCTCTGCACAACGCAGAGCTGATTGCCGGAATGATGCAGGAGGAGAGTCTTGCAATCCCGGTTATCTATGCCGGTAACGTTGTCAATCAGGAAGAGGTTCATGACATCTTCTCAGAAAACGGTCATCGTCTGTACATCACCGAAAACGTGTATCCGCGAATCGATGAGCTGAATATCGAACCTACCCGTGCGATCATTCAGGAAGTGTTCGAGGAGCACATCACCGGCGGACCGGGGATGGAGCACATCCGCGAAAGGGTCGACGGACCGGTGGTCCCGACTCCCGGAGCCGTCCTAATGGCCGCCAAGGCCCTGCAGAAGGAGATCGGTGATCTCTGTACGATCGATGTCGGAGGCGCTACTACGGACGTCCATTCGGTAACCGCCGGAAGCGATGCGGTAACGCGCGTACTCATAGCGCCGGAACCGGAAGCCAAGCGTACCGTCGAGGGCGACCTCGGGACATACGTCAACCGGAGGAATATATTCCGGGATAAAAACGTCGAGAAAGTCGCCGAGAGACTTGGATACAGCGGTGAAGAGTTCGCCGAAGCGCTGGAGAAGCTTCCGCCTATCCCGCGGACGGATGCGGAGGTGGCAATGGCGGAGGAACTGGCGGCTTCCGCGGCGCTCCAGGCCCTGAGCCGGCACGTAGGTAAATTTCGAAGCCTGTACGGTCCGGAGGGAAAGAAAGATGTCGCCGAAGGCAAGGACCTGACTGCCCTCAAGTACATTATTGCCACCGGCGGAGCGCTGACAAGACTGCCGGGGAGGGAAAGGATCCTCCGCGATGTAATCGGCAAACTTCCCCTCAACTCACTTGCGCCGCCGAAGAACGTCGCATTCGGCTTCGACAATCACTACATCATGGCTTCTCTCGGGGCGCTCAGCACACGCTTCCCCGGGGCGGCAGTCAGTTTATTGAAGGAAAGCTTATGGCCGGACCGGCAGTAATCGTCGACCTGGACAAAATAGAAGACAACGCCCGCAGCATCATCGGAATGTGCTCGGAACACGGCATATCGGTAACGGCCGTAAGCAAAGTGACCTGCGGTATGCCTCAGGTAGCGCGGGCGATGCTGCGGGGAGGCGCTGCGGGAATAGGGGAGTCACGGCTCGAAAACGTGCACCGCCTGCGGGCGAACGGAATCGTAGCCGAGATGATGCTGCTGCGGATCCCTCCCCTGAGCGGGATTGAAGAGATCGTGCGTTCAGTGGATGTGAGCCTGAATTCGGAGATGTCGGTCATCCGATCCCTTTCGAAGGCTGCACAGGAGCAAGGAATCACCCACAGGATCATAATGATGATCGATCTCGGGGATCTGAGAGAAGGATTCTGGCCCGATGATGTGCTGTCAGCAGCCCGGGAGATCGTCGAATTGCCAAATATCAAGCTGCAGGGTATCGGTACGAATCTTACCTGCTACGGTGGAGTCATACCGACGAGGGAGAATATGCAGTCTCTGATCGACTGGGCCTGGCGAATCGAGGATGTCACGGGAGTCAGGGTCGAAACAATTTCAGGGGGAAATACATCATCGCTGCCGCTGATTGCCTCCGGCAAGATGCCGAAAGAGATAAACCACCTGCGTATAGGCGAGGGGATCCTCCTCGGACGGGAGACGATACAACGCAACGTCTGGCCGGGAACTTCGCAAGATGCATTCCGTCTGAAGGCTGAAGTGATCGAACTGAAGGAGAAACCTTCCGTCCCGATTGGTGAGACCGGACAGGACGCCTTCGGTCACACCCCAGTCTTCGAAGACAAGGGTGAGATGCTCCGGGGGATCCTGAATGTCGGCCGGGAGGACGTTGATATTGAAGGACTGCAGCCAGTGGATGAACGACTTTCCATTCTCGGAGCATCGAGCGATCATCTGCTGATGGATGTTACACCGATGCAATCCGGGATCGCTCTCGGTGATACGGTGGAGTTCACGCTGAACTATTCGGCACTGCTCGCCTCCATGACATCACTGTACGTGGACAAAACTACGGTAAGCGCACGGGAAAAGAGCGGCAGACATACCGATTTACGGTTCTTCGGATCGAGCCTTTCCGAGGATCCGGATTCCGCCTTCGTTCGGACAATCAGGACGATCGGGTATTCGGCGGACCTGAAGCCTGTACTGCATAGCGACCCGGATGAATTTCGAAGGGAACTCGGAGAATTCCTTGGAGCCGGGGGTCTGCCGATTCTCTGCGGGAAAAAACAGCTCACCGCTGATGGATTCCGCTGCCTGGCGGGATCGACGGAATCAGCCGGACTGGTATGGATATCTCCCTTCGCTTCGATCACCAGTACCTATTCGGGCGGTGATGATCTGGGCGCTCTGCTGAGAGGTGAGCCGGAAACGGCGCCGGCAGCGGACAATCTCGTGCTGGTCGGTACCAGGGAAGTTGAACAGCGGGAAGCCGAGACACTTCGCACGATGGGTATTCAGGTCTACACCATGGAGGATGTCGACCAGATGGGTATTCAGGCGGTCATGCGTAAGGCGCTGCAGCGTGCGGTCATCGGGACCCAGGGTCTGTATGTATACTTCGACCATCGCCTCTGTGACGGCGGGCAGGAGGGTTTGACTATCAGGGAAACCCATCTCATGTTGGAGATCGTTGCAAGGACCGGATTTATGCGTGTCCTGGATGTATCTGGTGTCAATGTAAATGCCCGGGGCAGGCGGAGTCTGCAGAACTTCGCGGCGAGCGCATTGGGAAAGAGGATACTCGGATAAGCTGCCTGAGAAGGCCCGGGTGCACTATCCTTTTTCCCCATTGAGAAAATATCGCTGAAACTGAGCACAGAGCATTCCGGCCAGCATCAGACCGCAGCCGAGCAGCTTAGCGGGAGGGACCGCTTCACTCAGCAACAGCCATCCTCCGAGAAGCGCAAATACGGATTCCAGACTCAGGATTATCGCGGCGTGTCCCGGAGGAGCGTTCTTCTGTCCGATGACCTGAAGGGTGAAGGCAATGCCTACCGACCCGATACCGCCGTAGAGGATGGGAACTGCCGCTCTCAGAATATCTGCCATGAGAATTTCTTCATTCAGGAAAGCCGCAATGAAACTCAAAAAAGAACATACTACGAACTGAGAAATCGAGAGGGGAATCGCCGGATTGCGAGGGGACAGCCAGCCGATGATCAGAACGTGGGCGGCGAAGAAGAAGGCGCAGACCAGTACGAGAAGATCACCTTTGCCCAGATGCAGACCCTTCGTCTCATTTATGAAATAGAGTCCCGCTACCGCCAGAACGGCGCCTATCCAGACACCTATACCGGGACGCTGTCTGAGCAAGAGCCCCATGATCGGAACAAGGATGACGTAGAGACCGGTGATAAATCCGGCATTGCCTGCGGTCGTGTAGACTATGCCGACCTGTTGAAATGACGAACCGAGGAAGAGCACGCTGCCGGCCAGCAGTCCTGACAGCAGAAGATGCGGCAGCCGCATATGAGATGTCTGAGGGGCTTGCTCTGTCTTGAAGAAGAGAAAAGGGACCAGCGAGGCAGCTCCGAGGGCGAAACGGACTGCGTTGAAGGTATAAGGACCCACGAACTCCATTCCGGCCCGCTGTGCTACGAATGCGGTCCCCCAGATAGCAGCTGTCAAGAGCATGAAAAAATCAGCTCGCACGGACTGTGCTTCCACGATGAATCCCTCCGGTGTAAAAAATGGAGGAGGGCGAGCCCTCCTCCTGAATCAGTAGATCTAATAGCCGAATTTACGGGCTGAGATACTATGAAATATTCTCGGTAAAATAGCAAGGATAATAAGACCGACTGGAATCAAAACGACAGGTGGGAGTTTGAATACTCCGTAGAGCAGGAACATCAAACCGGCGACTCCTGCCACTGTAAGTGCGTAGGGAATCTGGGTAGATACGTGGTCCATATGATCTGCCCCAGAGAAGATTGATGACAGAACCGTCGTATCGGATATGGGCGAACAGTGATCGCCGAATATGGAACCCGAGAAGACTACCCCGGACATCATGACGGCAGCGATCGGGTCTCCGGTCATGCTGTAAACAAGAGGTATGGCAATCGGCGTGAGAATCGTCATCGTACCCCAGGAAGTACCGGTGGAAAAAGCAATGATACAGCCGAGTATGAAGATAATAACCGGAATGAAACCGAAAGGAATCGTACTTCCAATAACCTTTGTCAGATATCCAGCAAGCTGCATGTCTCCTGTAACGGTTCCGAGTGTCCAGGCTGAGACGAGAATCGCGCAGGCGAGCAGCATGAGCTTGAAACCGCGGATGATGGTGTCCATCAATTCGGATATGTTCATTATCCGGTACACAAGAGCAATAGCAGCGCCGGTAAGTGTCATTGCGGCGGCGCCCCAGAGAAGTGCGAGAGCGGGATCGGAATCACCGAGTACGGCCATCAGATTTTTGTCCGGGCCCTTGCCGGTCCACCAGAATCCGAACAGTGCTACCAGAATCAGAACGACGATCGGAAGTATGAAGGTCATCATCATTGGCTTGTCGGCTTTGGCCTCTCCAAGTTCGTCGGCGACATCCATCATGGGCTGAGCGCCTTCCCGATAGGTTTCGCCGGTAGTCATAACCCGATGCTCTGCTTGCAGCATGGGACCGAAGTCCTTCTTGCTGATAATTATATAACCAACAAAAAGTACGGCGAAAATACAATACAGGTTCATGGGTATTCCGCGGATGTATCCCTCGAAGGCGCCTACTTCGGTAATACCAGCCTGATCGATTCCGGTCTGGATCATACCGATCTGGAAAGCGATCCAGTCCGAGATGAAGAATGTGGCAACCGGCGCGGCTGTTGAATCCACGATGTAGGAGAGGCGTTCCTTGGAGACCTTCATGTCGTCGAAGATATCCCGGAACACATTCCCTACGATTGCGGCATTGATATAGTCGTTGATGAAAACGATAATACCGAGCAGCCATGCGCCGATACTGGCCTGGTTCCTGTTCTTGATACGCTTTTTGGCCCAGTTCGTGAGTGCCAGACTACCTCCAAGGCTCCAGATAAGAGCCACCCCCGAACCCATGAGCAGGTTGAAGACCAGCAGATTGGCGTTCCAGCTGTCGGTAATCGAGCCGACAGTTGCATCGAGGGTGTACTTGAAAGCGGCAAACGGATTGCCGGTGGCCATTATGAGCCCGCCTGAGAAGATACCGATGATGAGCGAGAAGAGAACGCGCTTGGTGAGGAAGCACAGCAAGATCGCCACCAGCGGAGGTATAATGGCTAATACCCCATAATCTCCTTCCATAACATTTTCCCCCTTAAAAAAAATGTGATTATTACTGAACGAATAGGACGGCATTTCGTCTATTCGATACAGACGGTGCAAATAAGCAGTAACTGATATGCTGATCACTTTGAAGAATATAGCTATTGTTACTACTGAGATAGTAACATGGCTTTTTACCATTCACAAGAAAAAAAAGAGAAACCTTTGAATCCCAAGAGGACCTCGCTTTTATACGGGCGCCGACGGTGCTACAATGAAATATGCGGATATACGGAATAATGATGATCATGTTCCTGACTGCATGGGCTGGTTTTACTGAAGGTTTTGATATGATTGAAAGTGAAGTGCTTGACAGGGTCACTATCAGGGTCGTCTACGACAATGTTTCGTATGATTCTTCGTTTCAGACCGGTTTCGGATTCGCATGTCTGATAGAAGGCGAATCAGAGGAGGGGGAGTTCCATCTGCTTTTCGATACGGGAGGAGATTACAGAACACTCAGCCGCAATCTGGAACAGGCGGATGTCGATATTCATGAGCTCAACGCGGTCGTCATATCCCACAACCATTTCGATCATACCGGAGGACTAAGCGGTCTGCTCAGCCGGATACCTGAAGTTCCTGTATATCTTCCAAACGGCGGTTCCTTGAAGAACCCGCAGAGGGCAACAGGTATACCGGACCGTATCAGAGAGGGAATCTACACAACGGGACTGCTCGGTACTGCAATTCGGGAACAAAGTCTGGTGCTGAATACCGTCAAGGGACTGGTCGTTATTACCGGCTGTGCACATCCCGGTATCGTGCACATCGTCGAAACGGTCATGGAACGATTCGACGGTGATATCTATCTGGTGATGGGAGGCTTTCATCATCCCCCAGCCTCCGCTGCGGCCCGCCTCAGGGAGCTCGGAGTTGCCAAAGCAGCGCCGTCTCACTGCACCGGAAACAGCGGTATCGCTGCCTTCCGAGGCGCATTCCGGGAAGACTTCATACCCAGCGGTGCCGGAAGGGTGATAAGCATATCACGGGAGGATTGACGGCGTCGGCAGTTGCGCAGGCTTCCGGTCAGATTGTAAAATCCTCGCCGGATTCAACCCTTCGTTCTGCTTCGTCGAGAATTGCAGCAGTTGCAGTGGCACCGACCCGCACGGCGCCTGCGGCCCGCACTGCCAGCAGATCCTCGAGACTGCGGACACCGCCGGCGGCCTTGACGTTTACACGGGGAGAACTGTGCTGACGCATCAGCTTCAGGTGTTCGATCGTCGCTCCGCGGTAGGAGTACATTCCGTTCTCCTGCTTGACGAAGCCGAAGCCGGTTGATGTCTTCACATATTCCGCTCCGATATCACTGCAGATCCTGCAGAGCCGGATAATGTGATTCTGTTCGAGAAAATCGTTTTCAAAAATTACCTTGAGAATACTGCCGCCTTCACGGGCTGCGGTATGCACCGCGGATATTTCACGGGCAGCATAGTCCCAGTCTCCGGAGAGAGCTTTCCCGATATTGATGACCATATCGATTTCAACCGCGCCGTCTTCACAGGCTTTCGAAGTCTCGGCTGCCTTTAATTCAATCGTGCTGTTGCCGTGCGGAAAGCCGACTACCGTGCCGACATACACATCGCTGTCTTTCAGCAGCCCGGCGGCAATCGGAACTGCATACGGTTTGATGCATACCGAGGCTGTGTTATAACGAAGTGCAAGACGGCAGCCTTCCTCCAGCTGTTCATCGGTCAAAGTTGGATGCAGAAGTGAGTGATCTATCATTTTTGCAAGGATTCGTACCCGTTTCATATGACCTCCCCCAAAGCTTATGGTTTTCAAGTATACACAAATTAGAGATATTGTATTATAATTCGGAAAAACTCTTCTACAGGATGAGCAATGAAACGAAAGATATTCTATATGCTGATTATATTTCTCTTTACCGCTCTACTTATGACCACCGCCTCCGGGTTGTATGTGTGGAGAGCTCTCGGGAAGCTTCCGGCAGACGTACAAGCTTCTGTAGCTGAGCTGCGGGTGGTCGCCCTCGGATGGTCGCTGTCGGGTGGGGTTTTGCTGCTGGCGGTGATCATCATCGTCTGGATCGCTATACGATGGATGTTCAGACCCCATGCTGATTTTATCATGAGGCTGATTGAAGGGAAGACCGGCATTCCGGAAAAACTTCCCTTTGACGGAAAAGGAGAGATGGGCACTCTCACATTCGCTCTGACGGGGTTTTTCACGAACATGAGAAGATTCATACTGCAGATAAAGAACGCCGGAATGCAGAGCCAGGAGATAGGCGAAGACCTCGTAAAGCAGGCGGGAGATATCGTGCAGCAGACTCAGCTTATCAGTGAAACAAACGAATCGATTCAGGGTAAGGTGAAGGACCTGGACCAGGAGATAATCGACTCGGAGGAAGCGGTCCGGAACATGCATGAGTACATACACCGGGTAAATGAGCAGATCGAAGAACAGTCGACCGCGGTCAACGAATCCTCAGCCTCGGTGGAAGAGATGATAGCCTCGATCAAGAATATAGCCGCAATAGCGGAAGCCAAAGGAGCTCAGGCTGAAGAACTGGCGGCATCGGCACAGGTGAATGAAAGCGAGATGCACAAAACCAGCAGTGTAGTCGATAAGGTATCTGATTCGACTTCGGTGTTGCTCGATATGGTCGAAGTCCTGAATGACATAGTTGATCAGACCAATCTGCTTGCAATGAACGCAGCTATCGAAGCAGCACATGCAGGTACGTACGGTCACGGATTCGCGGTAGTTGCATCGGAAATAAGGAAGCTTGCGGAGAATGCCAGGTCGCAGTCCCAGAAGATGGAGGAAAATCTCAAGCAGGTAGTGGACAACGTCAATTCCATGGCTGATATGAGCAGCGGTCTCGAAGAGTCGAACCGGAGAATGATACGTGAAATCCATGAAGTTGCCGACGGAATGCGGGAGATGAAGAACGGTACCGAGGAGATGTCCGCCGGCAGCGATCAGATATCTGGTGCTCTGAGTAATCTGGTAGCATCGAGCGGCCAGCTCCAGGAAGTGGCACGAGGAATGCGTTCCGGTCTGGAAGTAGTCGAGCACTCGATCGGTTCACTCAAGGATCTGTCGAGGATCAATGCTGAAAGCACGAAAGCATTCGGAACGACTGTTGACAATATCAGCCGCGCAACCGGTATTCTCGGCAGACTAGGGGAACAGAATGAACGCAACGTCGGTACCCTGAACCATTACGTGTCACGGTTCACTGTACGGGGAAACATCCTGGCTGAAAACCTTCCGCCGTACAATTTCCTTCAGAATGGAGAACCGGAAGGGCTTGCCGTCGACCTTGTTCGCGCTATGTTCATGAAAATGGACCGCACCGCAGAGATCGAATTCATGAGGTGGGAGGATGCTCAGAAGGCGGCCGCCGAAAACATCGACATCATACTGCTCACTGTTTTCCGTACCGAAGAGCGGATACCGCAGTTCCACTGGATCGGCCCTTCATTTCAGGAGCAGGTGCAGCTGTTCAGTCTCAAAGACAGATCTATCGGAAGTATTGAGAAGATCGAGGCACGGCACGACATTAAGATAGGAACCCAGAAGGGCAATATCGAAACGGAGTTTTTCAGCGAAAAGGGATTCCGTGAAGGGGAAAATCTCCTGACCTTCGAGGATACAAGTCAGCTCATTCAGGGACTTTTCTCCGGAAAGGTTGATGCCATACCACTCGGCAGGTTACAAGTGGTACATCAGCTCAATCTGATGCAGCGGGATCCGGAGAAGGTCGAGATGATATACGATCTGAAGGAAATGGCCACGGACCTCTACATGACTGTGTCGAGCAGGACGGATGCGGCAGCCGTGAAAATGTATCGTGAAACGTTCCGGGAGCTGAAGGAATCGGGAGAATACAAGGATATCCTGTCGCGCTGGTCCTGATCTGCAATCTGCGGTAAGATGGCTCTATATGATAGACTGCGATAGAAAAATAGTAAGTGAGGGGTCCATGACATCAAAAAAATCCAGGCTGCTTTCACAATTTCCGCGACCGCTGCTTTTTGCCCATAGGGGCTGCTCTAAAATCGCACCGGAGAACACGCTGTCGTCATTTCAGGCGGTTCTTGACCACGGAGTACCGGGAGTGGAGCTCGACATACACGAATGCGGTTCAGGAGAATTGATAGTTACCCACGATTCCAGCCTCAAACGGGTAACCGGGCACGATGCCGCAGTAGAAGAGACCCCCTACGAGATAATCAGAAGTCTCGATGCCGGAAAGTGGTTCGGGGAAGAATTCTCCGGACAGAAAATACCGCTCCTCGATGAGGTCTTAGATCTCCTCGGAAGTTCAGTCTATTACGACATCGAGATAAAAAGCAGGAAATATCACTACGGATCAATCGAGAATAAACTGGTGGAAATGATCCGCCGGCGGGGAATCGGGAATAGAGTCGTCATATCCTCCTTCGACCCTTTCTCACTGCGGGAAGTTCGGCGTATCGACCATGAGCTGCAAACGGCCATCACGTATATCAATCATCAGGAGCTTCCCTTTGCACTGAGACACGGAGCGGGGCGCTTCATTTGCCGTCCCCTCGCCCTGAAACCGCACAGAAAAATCGTGAACCGATGGACTATGTTCCGGCACGGACGTGTAGAAGGCTATCCGGTGATCCCCTGGACGGTGGATGACCGCACAGAGGCTGAATGGCTGTTGTCCCTTGGCTGTGAAGGGATCATCAGCAATGTGCCCGAGACCATGAAGGACCTCTGATCCGAGCGGATTTTTTTTGTATATGAGAAATGTCTGCTGAGGTGTATACTGTAGCACGGGAGCACTCGGACGGACATGGACCAGGAATGGTGGCTCAGGGAGAGAACATTTCATCATTCTCAATTCAATGATATTGCGGAACTTGTCAAGCTGAAGACGGAGCAGGGGATCACCATAAGCCTCTGCTTTCCAACCTTGAATGAAGCCGCAACTATCGGCAAGGCGATCAGAACAATCAAAAGGGCACTTATGGACAAGCACCACCTGATCGACGAGATCGGGGTGGTCGACAGCGGATCCGTTGACAGAACGCGGGAGATCGCCCGCCGCTCGGGTGCACAGGTCTATCTGGCTGAAGAGTGTCTGCCCGAGATGACCACCTACAAAGGAAAAGGGGAGAATCTGTGGAAGAGCCTCTACCTCTTCAAGGGTGATATCATCGTCTGGGTAGATGCAGATATAAAAAATATCCATCCCCGCTTCGTGTACGGGCTGGTGGGTCCGCTTCTGCACAACCCTGAGATCGCCTATGTAAAATCCTTCTACAAACGTCCCATCAAAGTCGGACACAAGATCGTTCCGGGGGGCGGACGGGTCACGGAACTGATGGTTCGTCCTTTCTTGAACCTGGTATTCCCGGACCTGGCGATCCTGGCCCAGCCCCTGTCGGGAGAATATGCAGGGAGGAGAAAAGTCCTGGAGCGGGTCCCCTTCTTCGCGGGTTACGGAGTGGAAATGGGGCTTCTGATAGATATCGAACAGCGGTACGGAATACAGTCGATCGCCCAGGTCGATATGGACCTGCGGATACACCGCAACCAGAGTATCGAAAGCCTGCGGCGCATGTCCTGCGTGATACTCTCAGTCCTCATTCGGCGATCAGAACAGCTCGGCAAGATCGCCCTCCTTGAAGGCATGGGCAGCAGCCTGCACATGATAAAAAAGACGGGAGTCGATTACTACTACGATGCGGAGGAGCTGAAACGGAAAGAACGTCCTCCGATGCTTTCGATCGAACCGTATCAGCAGAAGTACGGTATTCTCGATGACGATGCTGTTCTGGTCCAGGAAGGCGGAACGAAGGACAGAACCGGGAAGTGTGTCACCAACCTCATGAATCAGTCGTACATCAAACTCGATATCGTCTCGCAGACTCGGGAAGGGGCCATCTCGGAAATGCTCGAAATGCTGCGTGAACGGAAGATCATCCAGGACCCGGTCGCAATGCTGGAAGACCTGATGTCACGGGAGAGACGGCTGAGTACCAATGTGGGGCACGGCGTGGCCATTCCTCACATCGTAACCGGTGAAGTCGACGACACGATCATTGCGGTCGGTCGTTCTGTACGGGGAATAGAGTTCAGTTCGCATATCGTCAAGCGCCCGGTCCACCTCATATTCATTATCCTCTCTCATCCGTCAAAACGGAACGAATACCTGCAGACCCTCTCCTGTCTTGCGAGACTCCTGAGAAACAGGAAGCTCGTTCAGGACTTCTACAGGGTCACGACCCCGGCCGAAGCTGTGGCACTGATGAAAAAATATGAGGCGCTGATTCGCTTGCAAAAGGAACTGAAGATCAGACCATTTATTTAAGGTTCGCCGGAATGGTAACGGCGGCACCGGGGTTGAACCGCGATGCCGCCGTTTTTTCAATATGAGATTAATTAAAATGACTCGAGCTGGGTGGTGTAGTCCGTCTTGATGGAAATGAGTTCACCCTTGAGGGAAAATCCCTCGGTGATATTCTTCCACTCGTATTTCATGATATTACCGGGGATCTGCTTGACGATCCACCACTCGTAGGAGACTTCGTACTTCTCGGCGTTCTCTTCCGACTGCTCCTCGTCAGTGTAGACAGTGTAGCTGTCCTCGATAAGGACATGTTCGGACGGATAGGTCCCGAAATCTGTAGTGACTTTTTCAGTACCGACGATGTAGTCCTCATAGTCTCCGCGGAAGAGAGCTTCCTGACCGGCATAGACCGGCCCTCCCTCTTCTTCTCCGCTTTCAGCTTCTGCCGACTGTCCTTCAGTCTGCTCGGGGATCCATTCGCGAATGTTTCCGGTCTCCTGATCACGGTAGCGGAACTTTACAATACTGTAATCTTCATCCAGAAGCGCTTCGGACACAAAGGGCTCCTGGCCGGGGTCGGTGTACTTCAAAAGCCACCATTCGTTCCCGTCTGCGGTACGTTTGAGCAGCGCCCGCTCGATCTCGATGCTCTGAGAACCGCTTTCATCGGTCGAGGTCAGCTTCCAGATGACGCCATAACCTTCACGCATAGCTTCGTAGCCGTACATGTAGCCGCCGGCGAAGAAGACCTGTGCGTACACCATCGATGCCACCATGGCATCCTCCATGGCACCGACACCGGCGGCGTCCATAACCGCCTGTCCCGCCTTGGCCTTCGTACGGCTCACCGCGCTGTCAATTTTCCCGATCGAATCAACTACAGACGAACAGCTTGAAATGATAAACAGTGCAGCCAGGAAAAGCACGAGAACTCCATACTTTCCGATAATCTTGCTTTTCATTTTAAGAGAACCTCCTTTTAATTCTGATACTATAGTATCACTAATTCTAGGGGAAAACAAACACAATGTACTGTCTCTGATCGTGCGGATTGGTGCAGAGATGTACGGAGCAGGTTTTTACGATCGGGAGAAATCTCGAGTGGTATTGAAGGCGGGAGAAGTTATGAATACCAGCGCATACAGAATCGAACGTACTCTGAAGATTATGGGAAAACCATACCGCTACATCGGGCTGAAGCACCTGGAAGAGACCAGCTGCCGGATAAGGAAACTTCCTGTTTCCATCCGGATTCTGCTCGAAAACATACTGCGGTCGAATGAAACGTGATATGAATGGAATAATCCATTCATATCACGTTAATTGTACCTTTAGAAGGATGAACTAGAAAAAGCGAATGTCGGGCTGTAATAGGCAGTACCTCTGAACGGATGTATATAAAGCCTCCATTGATAAGTAGTGCTTGTTGATAAACCGCTAACTGTATATCTGTTTGTGGTTAATCCGGATGCTATTGTTGTCCAGATCTTTCCTGAATATACTTGCAGATCGTAGGTGTCAAGAGTACTATTCTCCCGCCAGGCTAAGGTAACGCCCTTCAGGACGGGGACATTCGTCTGTCCGTCATAGGGAATGACCGGGGTGACCCGCAGATACTTACTTCCGCTGCTTGAATAGGATCCATCATAGTCCTGTTCCTGAACATATAATGTGTAGGTGCCATCTGAAAGTGCTGAGCCAGGTGTATAAGATTTATCATACGTATAATACCATGTGGATTCATTAAAACTGTATCTGAAATACTGCTTGCCGTCTCCCGCGGAGGTCCACTGCCATGTAGGAGTTGAATCCAATGTCAATGAACCGGAAGTGTATGTATCGTCGGTAAAGGTAACTGCAGGTGCGCTAACAGGCATATTATCGATACGTATCCAGTCATAACTTTCCTGAAAACCTGCCGAAAGTGAAGAAATATTACCGGCTTCATCTTGGAACTGAACATAGACATAACGCGTTTGATAATTATAGTTTTCGCTGAAAGTGACAGGAACCGTAATTGTTGAACCCGTTGCCGTAACCCAGCTGTAATAATAATTTTCACTATCATAGATTCTATATTGGCAAGATGTTTGAGTCGATTCGTTATCAGAGAAGGTGAACTGGAAGTCAACTAAGCCGTCAGTAGAGAGGTTTGCGTCTCCGTCTATCAAAGCAGAGCTACCTGCCGGCGGCTCCGTATCTTTAGTAAAAGTAAGTGTATCGCTTCCAGTACGTCCGGCTTTGTCTGTAACGGTAAGCTGCGCTGTATACGTTCCATCACTTGAAGCGTTAATATAGATATCTTCATTGCTTGCAGAAGTGAATGAGAGACCTGTACCGGTCCACTCATAAGAATGAACGTTTACTTCAGTAACAGTAGCGTTCTGAAGAGTTTGGGAATTCACTAGTTTATCCGTACCCGCATCTACAGAAGGATCTATCAAATCAAGAGTAATAGATGCTTCAGCTATTTGACTGTAGACGTAAGTGCTGGAGTCTTCATTGTAATCACGAAACAGAATATATACTGTTTTCGTACCATCAGATCCGTTTAGGTTATAGTCTATACTATCACTGTAACTGATAGGCTCCCATCCGGAGTCTGCTACAGCTGGAGGTTCTTCAAGTACTGATTTGGTTTCACTGATATAATAATGCTCTGTAATATTGTTACCAGTGATATCAGCGGTTACGATGTTGTTATCAGTGTAGTTTTCCTGGCTTTGTCCATTCTTACTAACAAGAGAAATACTACCCGCTGGCGCTATCCCGGTGGTAAATGACCAGATATATTCTTCCTGAAGCTCACTGTTATCGCTTCCCCGCAACCCATCTATCGAGATGACATATTTCGTTGTTATGTCAAGACCTTCTGTTTTTAATGTCAATGTTTTGGTAAGTTCTTCAAAAGAAGGGCTAAGCCATGATTTTTCATTATTCGGATTTGCATATTCAATAATTTTAATTGCATTTGTAGTAACTGAGTCCATCTTCAAAGCTCTGTCAAAGGTTATTGAAATATTTGTACCAGGGTCAATTCCGCTACCTTCATCTACAGGCGTAATCGACTTTATCACCAGAAACTTATCATTCGCGATCTTTACTTCGGTTTCGACTTCGTCGAGGATGTTGAAGCCGTTTTCGCAGGTGAGAAGGAGTATCACCGACGCGGCCAGGATGGCGGTTAAGAGTATTTTTTTCATTCTGTGACCTCCTCGTCCCAGATGGAGATTTCCCGTTCAACTGCCCGGGATGCGCGGCCGGTCTCGCCGGTCCCCGAACCGAGATATGAGAATTGGGAAGCGATTTCAGGGGCTTCGTTTTCGAGACGGGCAAGGGTGTCGTTGACCGCCTGATAGTCGTCGAGTTCGTAACTCGTACGGGCAACGCCGAGCAGAGCAACGGCGTTGTCGGGGGCTTTGCTCAAAGCGCGGTTGTAATAGCCGAGGGCGGTCTCCATTTCGTCCTGGAGGTAGTAGATGTTGCCCAGGTTGATGAGGGCGGGCACGTACTGCCTGCTGGCGACCACCGACTTGAACTCTTCCGCCGCATCATCGAGGAGTCCGAACTGTGCGTAGAGGATGCCGAGCTTGTTTCGATAGGCGATGGAGCTGCCGCCGGAGCGGATCCTGGCCTGCAGTGTGTCTACCCGGGGGCCGATCTCCCGGTTGATGAAGCGGGTGAGCGTGGCTTTGTACTGCCTGGCGACACGTTCGGAATCGGGGAGCATCACTGCAGCGGCTCCCTGGGCGAAGCCTACGGGTTCGTAGAGCTCCCAGGATTCATGTACCGGGAAAAACCCGGAGGTGCCGGCTTTGTCAGTCTCCCGCCACTCCTTGGCTCCGATCTGCCATGCCTTGAGAAAACCATCGTCCACCAGAGTGATTTCAATCGGTACCCATGTTTCGTCATCACGGAAGATGAGCTCGTCCGTGTCGTTGAAGAGCCGTTCCGCAGCTTCGGAGGGCATGTCGAGGTTGAAGGCCATGTAGATGTGCCCGGGGGCGGTGATGAAGGCCGTCTCGATGCCGACGGATTCGAGCAGAGCGGAGTAGAGGATGGTGATGTCGTCGCAGTCGCCGGCCTTGTAGGCAAGGGTCTGGTTGGGAAACTGTATGAAATCCAGTGAACTGGTATCTTCGGACAGCTGGGAGTATGGCGTGGTCGGATCGATGACGTAACCGAGGCCGTATATGTTGAGGGCTTCGAAAATAGCCATCGCAGTCCTGAAATTGGAGTTGACGGCTTTTATGTCGTCGCCTCTGATCGTACCGGCGATGTTTTTCGCGAAGCTGAGGACCACCGGGTCCTTCGACGTGACGAAGGCTGCCGCCTTGCGGTCGTCGTCCCAGACCATGGCGTTGCGGTTGTTGATCGTCACTGTAATCGGAAAGCTGCTGCGCATCTCTCTCCCGATATAACTGTAGTCGACGATAATCTCACCGGCCACCTTGGTCCCTTCGGTGATATTGAAGATGTTGTCGGTGAAAAGAGCGTATACGGGAATATTGAGCTCCTGGCCTTCGCGAATTGAAGGAAATTCGGCACAGACCTTCGGCTGTTCCATGTACTGTTTGACCAGAAAGCTGACCTTGACGTCCTGGATTGTGCTGCGTTCGTTATTTACGAACTGGATCTCTCCAGCGGGATTCTTGTCATAGTAGCTGTAGAAGAGGGGAAATATCGGCTGTATGAGCGGTTCGACGTACAGGTCGGCGCTCTTTTTTCCTGCACCGATATTGTAGCTTGCTCCGATGGTAACACTGATGCCCTGATAGAGTGGTCCGTCGGGGGTAAAATGCTGCTTGTATACTGCTCCCAGTCCTATGTTAAGGGATGGATTGAGGAGGTACGATAATTCGGCGGTTCCGGCGACGAATGGATTGCGTACACTGCCGGCATCGACGATTCCCATGTACAGTCCTCCATACGCTCCGGCTTTCATCGTCAGCCGGTCGATCGGCGAGAATCTCATCCCGGCTCCCAGGCCGCCCGACAGTATGGTAACTGAGCTGTCGGAGGCATTGATCGGAGCAAGGTCGATATCGACATTCCCGGATGCGTACATGCTGCTCATAAAGGGCATCACGTATTCCGCCCGGAGATTCAGACCGCCGCCGATGGAGTAATAGCTGGTGCCGTCCTCTAATGAGGGGCCGATCGGAATGTTTACCGCTGGAGATGCCGTAAATGTGAGATCACTGGTAACCTGGGCTGCCGCTGTGAAGGGCAGAATGAGTACCAGCACTAGAAGGTATATTTTTTTCATGCTATTCCGCTCCCTTTTCGAGAAAGAAACCTCTGTCGACTTCAAAGATAGCTATTAAAATAATACTTTATGAGCTTACTATACATTATATCACATGAAGAAGTGCAAGCCAGAAAAAACGGATATAATTCCACGGAATGTATATATTTATAACTCTAAAATGTGAATATTTTCTAAAATTACTTTGTCGTGAATATGCTTGCGGAGAATCCTTTGCACGAATATTTGCACATGGAAAGGAAATCTACTACATACAAATTGGAAAGCAGAAAAATAAAACGGAGATGCTATGGCAGAATGTGAATGTCTTCAGGGATGCCCGTTTTTCAACGACAAGATGCAGAACATGCCTTCGCTGGCGAATATCATGAAAAAGCGGTACTGCATGGACGATTTCGCGAGCTGTGCCCGTCACATGGTATTCGAGAAGCTCGGCAAGGAAGCTGTTCCGGCAGATATGTATCCAAATCAGGCGGACAAAGCCAAAGAGATACTCGCGGCGGCGGGAGTGTAAGACTCCCGCTGAACTACCGGGTGTAATGCCTGATCGCTGCAGCGATGCGTTTGATACCTTCCTCAACTTCAGCCGGGTCCATCTGACAGAAGGGCAGCCGTAGGAACTGATCACCCTTGCGGTCGGTAAAGAACCCGTTGCCGCTGGCAATTACAACGCCGAAGTCCTTCAGGTTCTCCTGCAGTGCTTTCCCGTCGACAGTGTCGGGCAGATACACGGCCACGAAGAAGCCGCCTTCCGGCCTGGTCCAGTCAACGTTCGAGGGCATGTGGGTGTCGAGGGCCTTCAGTATACCGTCGAGCCGGGGCCGATAAAGGTCCCTGAGCTTTTCAATATTCGGTTCCAGCAGACCCCTTCGGCAGTATTCATAAACGATTCCTTCAGTTACAAGGCTGGGATGGATATAGGTGTCTTCGCTCCACTTGTGAAAGGTCGGCATGATGGATTCCGGTCCGATCATGAAGCCGACACGCATACCAGGACTGAGTACTTTGCTGAATGAATTTATGTACAGAACCTGTTCGGGGATGATCTCCTTGTACGCCGTGACATCTTCGCCGTGGTATCGGAGGGCCTTGTAGGGAGCGTCCTCGATGATGTAGAAGCCGTGCTTTTCGGCCAGCTCGGCGATGCGTTTCCTTTTTTCCAGAGAGGTCGTAACGCCGGTCGGATTCTGGAAATCGGCAACAGTGTAGAAGAGCCTGGGAACCTTCCGCGCGAGGGCCTCTTCGAAGGCTGCCATGTCCACACCGTCCTTCTCGAGAGGAATACCGACGACATCAGCACCCGCCCTGCGCATAGCGGTAACGGCGCGGTCGTAGCTCGGATATTCGAGGAAAACCGTATCTCCATCGTTGAGAAGTACGGAGGCACAGAAGGTGAAGAACTCCATGGAGCTGTTGCCGATGAGGACCTGCTCGACGGTTGTATTGTACTGGTCTGCGATCCACTGGCGCAGGGGTTTGTACCCCGAGTAATGGCCGTACTGAAAAATCACCTTTCCTTCTTTTGCGAAAATCGAAGCAGCGCATTCGGATAGCGTATCGACCGGCAGAGCCTCGACTGCAGGGTTGCCGCGGGTAAACAGGATTGGATTATCGGACATACTCATATTGTGTTCCTCTATAAAAAAAATGTAATCAGACGAGTGAATGATAGCCGAACTCATGCTAAAATACAAGCAGGAATTCATTTTTTCGAGTAAAAATGGTACGCATTTTCACGATGTGAAATAGAGGGACGAGGTAAAAATGGGACAGCAGAAGAAGACGAATGCCATGCGTATCCTGGACAGTGCCGGGATCGATTACACTGTGCTGACCTACAGCAGCGGAGACGGAAAGATCGACGGGATATCGGTTGCCGGCAAAATCGGACGTGCACCGGAGTTAGTATACAAGACTCTTGCAGTACAGGGAGGCAGCGGAGACTACTGTGTCTGCATAATCCCGGTTGCTGAAGAGCTCGATTTGAAAAAAGCGGCCGCCGCAGTCGGCGAGAGGAAACTCGAACTGATTCCGGTGAAGGATATTCAGAAGGTGACAGGTTATATCCGCGGCGGCTGTTCGCCCCTCGGAATGAAACGGGAGCTGAAGAGCTGGCTTGACGTAAGCGCGAAGCACATCGATACCATAGCGGTGAGCGGCGGGAAGATCGGCATACAGATAGAGCTCCGGGTCGACGACCTTATTCAAGCGGCATCATTGCACACGGCAGATCTGATAAAGACTTGATCTGAAGGCTTGAGATATTGTCTTAACACCGCGGCGTTGAGGTATCAGTCGTCATCCTCGTGCAGCAGGAAGTGCGATCCGGGGGATTTGAAGGCCCTGGATCTGGAGATCATTCTGAAGGCAATCAGGCCGAAGATGGTGTAGGAAACAGAAACTGCGAGAGCCAGCCAGAAGTACAGTGGATTGCCGGTGGTATAGCTGTATGCCGGCAGGTTGATCGACAGAATGAAGGGTATAACCACCGCGAAGGTAATGGCCGATGAGAACATGTAATCCGACGCGACAGGGGTCTCGAAATCCGGATCGAGCACACGCAGAAGGGCAAGGCCGGTAGGCATAGTTCCGGTGACTGCGCCGTAGATGATGATCATCCGGTCGAAGCGATGATCCCGGAAAATTCTCGAACAGAACCATGGCACAGTAAGAATTATCATGGCTCCGGCAATAGCCGACATGACGAGAATCGGAATCCAGTATTTCATGACGACCACCAGAGAGATTGCCCCTATTGCCGCCGCAACCATGAGATCCACGGAGAATCCCGCCACTCTTGTAAGCGCCTTGTTGTCGAAGGTGTGCTGTATCCCGAACAGCTGGATGAACCTTTTCACGACCATGGCAGTCAGAGCGGCAAAGACGAAACTGATGCCCCACAGGTTAACCGCCAGTTCCTCGCCGAGGGGTCCTGCGAAGGCGAGCAGGTATGTTAGCAGCTTTAAAAGAAGGTAGGTCAGAAGGTACACCAGGAAGACGATGGAAGCAGTGTAGGTCAGAGAATCGATGGCTTCGGACTCCGTGGTAAGCTTCATTCCCTCCGGCTTGGCGGTGTCAGAGGCGTACACACCGGTCCGTATACTGCGGTTCTGGATAACCGTACGCTTTTCTTCCGATATCCAGTGCTTGCGGATACCGTAGTTGAGGAGCCAGACCCCGCCGAAGCATGCGAAGAGGAATCCGATTGCGGCAAAGGTCAGACCGATCGTACCGCCGTCTTCGAATCCGAAGGCCGCCCAGCCCTCGCCGATAGCATATGACTGTCCCGGCCCGAGACCGAATCCGAGCGGCACGAAGAAGCCCATGGCGGGGAAGAGGTCGGGAATGAAGGTCTTCATGAAAAAGAGGGTCAGCAGCAAGCCGATGGTTGCCTGCATCCCGTACTGGAACACGATGGCCACAGATGTCGGCAGTATTCCGCTGTGTTGCTGGTCCTTTTTTTCCGGACTCCTGCGGAGCGTCATGGCGATGAAGGATATGCTGAGGAGGTGGTATACCATGGCTCCCAGACCGTCAGTGCTCATGCCGACATACGGTGCACCGAAGTTGTAGAAGAAGAGCAGGATGAAGCCCGCCGTCAGAGAGTTGGGGATCAGAAACCTCTGGAAAAACCGTATTCTGACGCGAATGAAGGTTGAGATTAACAGGGCAATCGAAATAATTCCGATATCAACGAACCACTTCCAGGGGAAATTCATACGGCCTCCTCATCAGATGCAGAACTGAATGAGGGTATTGTACAGCATTTCGTGGACTATGTGAAATTATTTCTCGGAGATAGTTACAACTCCGTCCCAATCATCGGGAGGGGCTTCCTTGATATAGATGCGGCAGCGGTCAAGAAACATCTTGACCACGATATCGTCGTCAAGATACGTTCGACTGGCGAGGAACTTTTTTGCCGCCCCGGTAAAATCGCGTTTGTAGTAGAATTTGAGACCTTCGTGGTAGTGGTTCCAGCCCTTCTTCTCTTCGTCGCTCAGAATCCGCTTCGGCGCATAGATCGCCGTTTCAACTTGTTTTCCTTTCACTCTGACCTTGTCTATGAGTCTGCACGGAATTTTTTTATAGATGGTCTTCGCGATCGAACCGGATATCAGAAGCGGCTGATGGTACACCTTGGTGAGACCTTCGAGTCTCGAGGCAAGGTTGACCATGTCGCCGATAACCGTATAATCCATCTTTTTCTCAGATCCGATATTCCCGATCGTTACGGTGCCGAAATTGATGCCGATTCCGATCTGGAATTGAGGGGCATCGTGTTCTATCTGTGAACGGTTGAAGATCTGCAAAGCGTCGAGCATGTCGAGGCCGGCAAGAACAGACGCCTCCGGATCATCATCATGTCTGACAGGTGCTCCGAAAAAGGCCATGATGGCGTCACCGATGTACTTGTCGACGATACCACTTCGGCTCATGATGATATCGACCATGCGGGAGAAGTAGTTATTCAGAGATTCGACGATCTCCTCCGGCGGCAGAGCTTCTGCAATAGTGGTAAAGCCCCGTATATCGGAGAAAAGCACCGCCAGCTGACGGTTGTCTCCCTTGAGAAGGGATTCAGGCTTGGAGAATACCTGGTCGATGACGTCTATGGGGACGTACTTCTGAAAAATATTCCTGATCTTCCGCTCCTGCTTGCGGGCGATCACCGCCTGGTATGCATAACGCTTGATCTGACCGTAAGCCTTTTCGAGCTCTTCGGTCATTATATTGAAACGGTGTCCGAGGTCGCCGATCTCATCACGGTAGAGCAGCGGCACCCTGCGGGAAAGGTCGCCGGAGCTTATGATATCGCTAATGACAGCGTTCATGGAATTAAGGGGCTTGAGAAGGGTCCGGGTAAAGACAAAGACCAGAATAATGGCGATTACAAGGGTAGACAGGAGGATAATTCCGGTGCGCCGATAGATATCCTCAACGACGCTGTAAAAGGTCTGTTCTTCTTCGGTAACGAGAAACATCCATTGAAAGGGTTCGAACCAAACGAGCTGGCCGACTCTCCGGGTGCCCCCGATCTCGAGCTGCGTCCAGCCCTGATCATCCGGAGAGAACAGTGACACAAGAACCCTCTGTTCTGCAGATGAAAGATTCACCGGCAGGGTGGAAAACTCCAGCGTACCGTCCTCTTTAACGGCGCCGAGTAACTCGGTACTGCTGCGTATCAGCCCTTCAGCGTAACTGCTCACCGAATCTTTGGTAATGGAAACGTATTCCTGCTTCTCCGTGAGATTGTTCTCCACGAGGACCCGCCACTGGGAATTGGCATATCGGTACAGCTCTTCGGCTTTGAACTGCAGTGATTCCTGTGCGATCGATGTGACCGCGTTTCTGGCGGAAAGAGACGAAGATACGCCACCGATCAGGATGGGGGCAACGAGAAGGGGAAGTACAACCAGAAGAATTTTTGTACCTATTTTCATTCCTGCTCCAAATTTGCGTTTTTTCCTATTTACTAGTATCGTTAACTCAGGTGATAAAAGCGAGGAAAAGAAATGCAGAATCACGGTGATCTGTACGAACAATGGAACGGCAGACAGTCGGATGACGAGAATATGGACTTGCTGCTGGATGAGTCGGAAGGCGGAATCAGCGAGGAAGAGCGGGAATCCATATTGGCGCAGATCGATCAGGTCCTCGTCAGAAAGGGCGGACTGGAAGGTTCCGAGGAGTTTCAGTACCGTCCTGAAAGAAACGGCGCCCTGTTTCCCGTGCTGATGAACATCGTCATCCTGATCTTTACCGCAGCTGGGGTCTGGGGGCTGTTTACCGTCTTCGATCGGCAGGAAGCTTCCATCCTACAGGATGACACTGCCGCAGTTACAGCGGAAGGGTCCCTGTTGAGAGAGTTCCGTGAGGAATCGGAGAGGGAGATCGCTGCCCGTGAAGAGGAGATCGGAACCATCAGGTCTCAGCTCGACAATTTACAGGAAGAGAAGGCGGCGCTTGCCGCAAGGAATGAACGGATCCTCAGAGAAAAAGAGTCCGAACTGCAGGGAGAGCTGCAGAGACTCCTGCAGGAGGAGCGTGAACAGCTGGAAGCCCGCGGAATCGGTGAAGCTGAGAAAAACCGTCTGCTTGCTGAGCTGGAGCAGAGGATAAACAGCGAACATCAGCAGGAGCTGTCGGATCTGGAGCAGGAAAATCAGCGCGCTCTGCAGGAACGGGAAGCCGAGATAGAACAGCTGGTGGCATCCTACGAGGAACAGCTGTTCGCTTCCGAGAATGAACTCCAGGGAGCCTCCAGCGAACTCGCAGCTTTGCGGGAAGAACGAAGCCAGGCGGACCTGATCGTTCAGCAGCTGTCCGCCGGATATCAGCGGGTCCTCGACCGTACGGAAGCAGGTGATTACGATTCGGCCCGAAGTTCCCTCGAGACCCTCGAAACGATTCTGTCCCGGGATGCCGTCCGCAATGTTCCCGAGCTGAGCAGGAGAAGCGCGACGGACCGCGCACTTATAACCGGACTCGAGAGACTGATCAGCCTCGAAGAGCAGGATGCCGAAAATTCCGCCGCTCAGAGCCAGGTTCCTCAGGTTGACACTGAAGCGGAGCTCCGGCTCCGGGACACGATAGCAGAGCAGGAAGAAGAGATCGCGCAGCTGAAGACCTCCCTGGAGGCAACGCAGCAGGATGCGGATGAGCTGCAGCGGAGTCTGCAACTGGCAAGAAACCGTCTCAATGCTGCGAACCGGGATCTGACGGAACTACGCCGCAGCAGACTGTCGGCCTCGTCGGCGGCAGAACAGAGAAGAGAACAACTGGCGGAACTTGAATCTTCAGCACGATCTTCTTCCGTACAGACCAGCTCTTCAGACCGGAGAGAGCAGGTCCTTTCGGCGGTCGATACCAAATTGAAGATCCGTGAAATTCTTGCGTCTGAGACGGTGAAGAATACATATCCGGATGCGGAAGATGCCTTCGAGTCCTACCTCGAGACATTCCAGAACGAATATGAACGGTTGGGTTATCGTGAAGCCCTGGCCGACCTCACCAGGATCCTCGAGGAGGTGAGCGGCGGCTCAGCAGGCGGCGGTGAAGAAGCCTTCTCCATGACCGGCGGCGAGGTCAGCCAGGCGGCTGCCGAGCTGCTCGAGGAGCTGCAGGAGCTTCTGGAAGAGTGATAATACGATTCCTATTTCATGCTGATATTCGCCAATGCAGTAGCACCAGCGTCATCGGTCACTTTTATTTTGGCTTTCGGAGGCGGAGAATTTGTTTCGTACCTGACTGATGTAGCCGAAATAACTTCCAGATTACCGCTGCCGACTTGTTCCTTAAACGTGTAGGGAGGTATGCCGCCTGAGGCGGTGAATTCGAGAATTGCTCCGGGTAATGCTTCAACGTATGAGGGATTGATGGTCAGCGTGGCGGGCGTATCTGCCGTAACATAGATGTCGGCGGTAACAGTGGTGCCGTCCCCGTCGGTGACCGAGAGGATAACGGCTCCTTCGATTACGGGGGCTGTGTATTCGAATGGATTAGGAAGAGGATCAGGTTCAAGACTTCCAAACGCATCTGATAGTGTTACTGTAAAATCATCGGGAAATGTTCCCGTCCCGCCTGAGATTGTGAAGATCTGAGTGCTGCCGGGGCCGGGTGGAATGACCGCGTAAGTAGGTGTGATCTCTAATTCGCTTGCCGTCAATACCTGTACTGTAATTGAGATACTGTTGTTGATTTCATCAGTTATTTCGATGTAGTCCGTTCCTGTGGAGACCGGCTCGTAAGTAAAAGTATCACTGTCAACGGGAGTGATAATACCGTAATCAGCCGCAACGGCATACCCGATGGCATCAGTATATCCTCCGGAAACATCGAAATTCTGTGTTTCACCCATCCGAATGCTGAATGATGATAGACTGGCTTCAAGGTGCTCGTACAATTTTATCTTCATCGTATCAATACTGCCGAAGCGGTCGGAGCTTTCTATTTCGACCAATTCAAGCCCGCCGACAGTATTCGGTGCCTCGTAAAGACCGGTCGAAATGTCCAGTGTTCCAATAGAAGAGGTAGTGGTAAACGAATACGGTAAAAACCCTCCCTGGGCTTTTACGTAGAACGTTTCCCCATATCGAACATTCACGGTCTCCTGGCTCATCCTAAAATCACCATCCTGTTCGTTGACGAGGAGCGTGAAGAGGGATATCTCGCTGCAGGCGCCAAAGAGTAATGAGAGAACAATAAGGAGGGCTGCCGCGCCGATTTTACTGTACGCGTTTCGTTTCATCTTACCACCTCCAGCGTACGTACACGCCGGGAGCTATGCCAAGGAGTGTGTCGGTTTTTATCGAGTCTGATCCGGATTCCTGATACAGATTGAATAAAGCTGACAAAGCCGCATGACCAATGAGCTCGGCCCGTCTGCCGATGGGAAGGAGACTGATCCCTCCGCCGGTCCTCACGTATGGAAGGACAGGGGAGAGCAGGCTGGAGACACTGTCGCCAGCAAAGATACGGAAAGCCGCCCCTGCCGTCATGTAGAGGAACCAGGACCCCGGTCCCGTTTTTTTTGAAAAGAGCAGCGCCTCGGCGCTCACAGGCACCAGTGTGCGAACATAGGCGCCCTTGTATGATTCGTTCGGTATGAGTCTGATCAAGCCGGTGGAGATACCGATGCTGAAGCCGAGAGAATCAGAACGGGCAATCTGATAGAGAAAGCCGGTGCTCAGCTGAAATGCGAAAGGGAACTGTTCTGAAGCGGCTCCAAGCAGTATGGGGAACCCAGTGGATGCATAGCTCGTGTATCGGTCGTTATCCTTTCGGTGAGCTGTCGTACCGGCAGGAATCGGTGCAGAAGCTGCTTCCGGGCTGACTGCTTCCTGTTCCGCCGCGACCGCCTCTGCAGCGGCCTTTTTTCTAGCGACAATCTCGGCAATGAGATCCGAGGAAGCGATGAGTATCGTGCTTACGACGGCGCTGATGTCCTTGTCGAGGAAGAGATCGATCCTGTCTTCGATATTCACCGACGCGGTAAAAGCCTTCGCCTCGATATTCATGAGGCGGTATCTGACGTTCAAGTCATCATCGTCGACAGAATAAAAACCGATGAGAAGGAGATCTGTATCGGTAAGTGCTTCATAATCAAGAGTGGACGCAGCGAGGGATTCGAGTTCCGATTCATCGGCGGGCACAGGAGTAGCATCAGTAAATTGAAGACTTTTACCGGAAAGACCATATTCCTCGAACTGAATAAGTACGGTGCGGTTGAGTACACTCTCGAGTTCAGTATCAGCCTGGGTTTCACTTATGTGAACAACTGCTGCCGTCACTTTCGGCTCCTCCTGTCCAATGGCCGATACGGGAATGATAATTGACCATACAACAAGATGAAGCACAACACAGAATGTAGAGGCTCGAAAGCCCGTCATCGCCATCGATCGGAACTCCTTATACTTGAAGTATAAGAAATAATCTCATCCACGGCCAATCATTACCACCAAATGACGATATAGACCGCCATCCATATATCGGGTGATGTGTTTAAAAATATCACAGAGAGAGCCCTTTTTCTTCATTATTAAAAGAATAATGTATATTCAATGCGACGAAGTTTTAGGCCGGAGTTAACCTGATTTTTTTCCGTATTCCCGGCCGAACCAGAAGGACAGATCGTCACGATTCGTGAGTGATCTCTCATGGAATGTATCTTCGGGGACTGTGCGGTCCGGGTTCCCTTTTGGGACGCCACGTGCTTTTCGTAGAAGGTTCAGGATCCTGATCGTCAATTCGGACAGGTAGAAAAATAGTGCCGACAAGATAAGAACGAGCCGGGTGCGCGGTCCGGTGGAAGCGGCTGAAGCTGAAGTTCTTTCAGCGAAAAGCGTCTCTCCCGCTGTATCAAGCTCATCCGCCTCGATAACAGAACCGCCGGTCATTTCCGCAAGGTCCCGAAGGAGAGCGAATCCTGCAGATTGATCCACGGAAGGCATCAATTCAGATGAGTAAGGTATTACGTTAACCCGGTGTTCTGCGTAGGCGCCGTCGGACGAAGAAATCGAGATGAATGTATCTTCGCTTTCGGACAGAGGGATGCTGCCTTCGTAGCGGCCGGGTGCTGTCTGATCGAGGAGATCGACGGTCTCCAGGAGACCGGGAGAGAAAGACGACGCCGACAACTCGGCACCGTTTATGTACTCTCCGCGTGGGCCTCGGAGTTCAGCGCCGATTAAAGCGCTGGAACCGTCATCGCTGATCGAGACATACATCGGCTGCTGAACTGCGCCGGAAGTAATCCAGCGCAGGAGCTGTCCGGCGAATTTCGGGAAGCTGCTGTCCGAGACGAAGTCCGCTGACCATCGGCCGGAGAGATCGGACGTGAAGGCGGCGCTTCTCCCTGTCCCGTAGCTGCGGAGGCTGAGTAATGGGTAGTTTTCCGGACCAGTTATGACCTGCCGTGCCTCATCCTTCGTATACGTCAGTACGCAGCCCAGTAAAGGCGGCATAGTCTCAATGCCGCTCACAACAGGATGGGACGCATCTATGGAAGGGAAGAATGTCTCCTCGAAGATGAGTGTCCGGGATATCATCATGGACTCGGTGGCGAATATCCGCGGAGCTTCTTCGATCGAAGCCGCGGCGTAGAAGCGGCCGGCGCCTGTATCGGCGATTTCACGCATCAGACCGGTATCGGCATCCTTTCCGACCGCAACGGTGGAAATGGTGATTCCCTGTGATGCCATTCGACGGGCAAGTCCACTGTAATCGGCGCTGTCGACGAGTCCGTCAGAAACGATCAGGAGGTGACGAACCTGGGCGCCGTCTTGTAGAAGTGCCTCGAAGGCTTCCTCCATCGCAGGATACATTCTTGTCCCGCCTCCGGGACTTAATTTTTTCAGATATTCGATGATCGCGGTACTGTTACCCGCCTTCGTGATTGGTACCGTCCATTCGGTATCCGCGTCGAAGGAGAGAATTCCCACCGAGTAGTAGGGATTGAGGACTTGCACTGCTGAAACGAC
>Ga0272441_10001114_pt1 | contig 57481 bp, 50 predicted proteins | sample SSMProp6N_FD_193582 | JGI IMG/M metagenome (GOLD analysis project Ga0272441, IMG submission 193582) | Marine sediment archaeal communities from Little Sippewissett salt marsh, Falmouth, MA, United States - SSM-Prop-6N | ecosystem: Environmental > Aquatic > Marine > Wetlands > Sediment ...
CGAGAATCGGCTGGACGAACTGCCACGCCGCCTCCACCTCGTCGCTGCGCGTGAAGCGCGTCGGGTTGCCGAGGGCGGCGTCCAGGATAAGCCGCTCGTACGCCTCCGGCGACCCGATGCGAAACGCTTGGGCGTAACCGAAGTCCATCTGGTACGGCTCCAGGCGCATGGCGGCGCCCGGCACCTTGACCATGAAACGCATCGTGATGCCGTCGTTGGGCTGGATGCGGATGGCCAGCACGTTCGGCAAGAGCGGCCCGTGCGGCGGCGCGCCGAATAGAACCTGCGGAATCGGCTTGAAGTGGACCGAGATTTCCGTGATCCGGACCGGCATCCGTTTGCCGGTTCGCAGGTAAAACGGTACGCCGCTCCACCGCCAGTTATCGATGAAGCATTTCAGGGCGACGAACGTCTCGGTGCGTGAGTCCTTCGGCACGCCCGGTTCCTCGGGGTACCCCGGCGTCGGCTCGCCGCCGACCGTGCCGGCCGCATACTGGGCCCGGACGACGCGGCCGGAAGCGCAGTCGGCCGGTATCGGCCGAAGCGCGCGCAGCACCTTGACCTTCTCGTCGCGGATGGCATCGGCGTCGAGCGAGAGGGGCGGCTCCATCGCCACCAGGCTCACGAGGTGCAGCATGTGGTTCTGAACCATGTCGCGCAAGGCGCCCGACGCATCGTAGTACCGGCCGCGGACGCCCACCCCGTCGCGTTCGGCCACCGTAACCTGGACGTGGTCCACGTACTTCTGGTTCCACAGAGGGTCGAAGACGGCGTTGGCGAACCGCAGGACCAGGATGTTCTGGACGGTTTCCTTGCCCAGGTAGTGGTCGATGCGAAAGACCTGGTCCTCGGCGAAGGCCCGGCGGACCGTGGCGGCGAGGGCCCGGGCGTCGGCCAGGTCGTGGCCGAACGGCTTCTCGATGATGATGCGCGCCCACGGCGCCCCGTCGGCATGGGGCCGGGCGAGGCCCGACGCGCTCAGGCTGCCGATGATGGGCCCGAACGTGTCCGGCGGCGTGGCCAGGTAGAAGAGCCGGTTGGCGGCCAGCCGGCCGGCGGCCGTTCCGTCCTCCAAGTGCCGCCGGAGCATGCCAAAGCCTTCCGGGTCGTCGTAGCCGCCCTGGAGGTACACCAGCCGCGAGGCGAACTCGGCCCAAGCGGCCTCGTCGGCGGCGGCCCGCGAGTACGTCTCGACACCTTGCCGAAGGGCCTCGCGCCAGGCCGCGTCCGCCATCGACGTCCGCGCGTACCCGACGACCGCAAAGCGACCCGGCAGGCGCCCGTCGCACCACAGGTCGAAGACCGACGGAATGATCTTGCGCCGCGTCAGGTCGCCCGAGGCGCCGAAGATGACCAGCGTAAACGGCTCCGGCGGCGGTGGCGCAGCCGGGGTGGCGGACGGGTCGGCGGAGGCCTCGGTCATGTCAGCCTTCCTGCGTCGATGAGAGCCCGGGGCTGTGACCGGCGAGGAACACGTCCACCGGTTCGGCCGGCGCGACGGCGTCGACGTCGGCGAGGGCGGCGCCAAGCCGGCAGGCCTCGCCGAGGGTTACCGGGTCGTTGCGGGCCGCTCCGGCGTTGTCCATGCACCGCACGAACAGGTTGGCGACGTGGGCCATCTCGAGGGTGTCGAACCAGTACTGTGTAACGAGGCGGATGCCCTCGAACATCCGCTCGACGCGCGACCCGCCCACCGCAATGACCAAGGCTCGCCGGTCGCGCGGGCCGGCCGCATACAGCGGCTCGCGCAGCCGGTACTTCCGCGACCACAGGCTCTGGCACCGGTCGATGAGGGCCTTGCCCTGGGCGGCCACGCCCATGAAATGAACCGGTGTGGCAAAGACGAGGCGGTCGGCCTCCAGGAGTGTGTCGCGTAGGGCCTGGAAATCGTCGCGGACAACGCACTCGCCGGTCGTTGCGCACGCCCCGCACGCCCGGCACGGTCGGATGGCCAGGTCCGACAGGCGGACGTGTTCGGTGTCGGCCCCGTCGGTGGCGGCGCCGCGGAGAGCCTCTTCGAGCAGCGCGCTCGAGTTGCTGTTCTTCCGCGGGCTGGCCGAGATCCCGAGGACGTGCAAGGTCATGGGCGCCTCCTGCGGGCCGCACCGTTTATCGCGGCGGGCACGCGTGGCGTTGAAGCACTACCGCGCGACCGGGGCCGTCTTCACCGGGCGAGTCTTCCCGCCGCACCCGGTCGAAACCCAACCGTCACGCCAGGTCGCGGGCGGCCGCCAGAACCGGCGTGTAATCCGGTTCCTCGGTCACTTCCGTGACGAGTTGCCTATACCGGAGAACGCCGTCGGCGTCCACCACGAAAACGGCCCGCGCAAGCAGACGCAGTTCCTTGATCAGGACACCCCAACCCTCGCCGAGGGCGGCGTCGCGATGGTCGCTGGCGGTGGTGACGGCGTCAATGCCCTCGGCCCCGCACCAGCGGGCCTGGGCAAACGGCAGGTCCATGCTGACCGTCAGAATCCGGACGGCGTCGCCCAGGCCGGCCGCCTCCTCGTTGAAACGGCGGGTCTCGGTGGCACAGACCGGGGTGTCGAGCGACGGGACGGTGGCCAGAATGAGCACCCGGCCCCGGAACGACGAGACCCGCATCTCCGCCAGGTCGTTTCCGACAAGAACGGCGTCGGGGACGGCCTGGCCAACCTCGGGCAGGTCGCCGACAAGCGTTAGCGGGTTGCCCTGGAACGTGGTGGCGCCTTCGTGCTCGCTCATACGGTTCTCCTTGCGTTACGTGCCTCCCGGACCGCCCGGCGGACGCCCGAAATGAGCCGGACGCTCACGCTGACGGTCTCGAACCCAAGGTCGATCAGCCGGGTCACGTGGGCCGGCTCGGCCGCCAGTTCCCCGCACAGGCTGAGCGGCACGCCGGCCTCCCGGGCCGCACGCACCAGCGTCGCCAGAACCTCCCAGAAAACGGGCCGGTCGGGCTCGTAGTCGCCGGCTACGTGCGCGTTGTTGCGGTCCACGGCAAAGAGGTACTGAAGCAGGTCGTTGGAGCCTATCGAGGCGAAGTCGGCCTCGGCCAACAGGCCCGGGGCATCGAGAACGGCCGACGGCACCTCGAACATCGGCCCGTGCTCCAGGCGACCGGCCTCAACGCCGCGCACCGCCTCCTCCACAATCGTTCGGGCCTGCCGAAACTGCGCCAGGCCCGTCACCATCGGGTACATCACCTGGACAGGCCCCTCGCGCGACGCCCGGGCCAGCGCCCGGGCCTGGGTGCGCAGAAGGTCCGGATGGGCCAGCAGGTACCGCAGGCCGCGAAGGCCCAGCGCCGGGTTGTCCTCCTCCGGAAAGGCAAAGAGCGGCGAGGGCTTGTCGCCGCCAAGGTCCAAGAGACGCAGCGCCACCGGCCGGCCCTCCATCGCCCGAACCACGCGGGTGTACCGCTCGGCCTGCTCGGCCTCCGAGAGCAGCCGTCCGGCGGCGAAAAACTCCATCTCCGTCCGGTACAGGCCCACGCCCTCGGCCAGTTGCCGGCGAGCGATATCGACGTCCTCGGCAACGCTGATGTTCGCGAGCACGCGGAGGCCCTCGACGGGCTCGGCCGGGCCGGTCACGCGCGCCGCCGCGCGGGTGGGGACACCGGCCCGCGTCTCCGGGCTGGGCCAGACGACGACGTCGCCGGTGCGGCCGTCGAGCAGGACCTCCGTGCCGCAGGCCACCAGGTCGTGCACGTTCGGAATGCCGCTGACCGCCGGGATACCGAGGCCCCGGGCGAGGATGGCGGCGTGCGAGGTGGGGCCGCCGCGCTCCGTGACGATGCCGAGGATGTCGTCCGTATCGAGTTCCAGGGCGAGCGAGGGGGTGAGTTCCTCGGTCACGACGATGCGTCCCTTGCCTCGCTGGCAATACGGCTCGTTCTGGCAAATGAAGGCGGAGGTGGTTTCGGTCAGTTCGCCGAGGAGCCGCCGCTTGAGTTCGCCCAAGTCGCCCGCCCGCTCGCTCTGGTACCCGTTACTGAATTCGCGCATGCGGGCTTCGTAGGCCTCGAAGGTGCTCTGGACGGCGGTCTCGGCGTTTCGGCCCTGGCCGATGGCGTCGGTGAGTTGGGTTTCAAGGGCGGGGTCTTCCAGAATCAGGCGCTGGACGGAGAAGATCTCGGCCTCGGCGGGGCCGACGCGCTGGCGGACGACGTCGCGAAGGCTTTCGAGGCGTTTCACGACAGCCGCCACCGCCTGCCGGAGCCGCTCGCGTTCCTGCTCGCGGGCCTCGCCGGTCACGTGGTAGTCGGGCACGTCCCCGTGCATCGCCTGCCTGAACAGGCACACCCGTGCCACGACCTGTCCGGGGCTGATGGGCAGTCCCTTGAAGCGTCTCTCAGCGCTGCCTCGGTCCGGCATGGTGCAGAGCCCTTCAATGGCGCGGAGCGGTGCGCCGACCCGTCCGTGGTGATACCTATAGGAGGCCCACCCCAGGAACGACGGGCGTCTGCCCCCACATATCCTCGCCGAATAGGGCGTCGGATGCCACGATTCGGCCGCCGGGAATCCGGTATCCCACACCTGCCATCATAGGCCCCCTGCGCGCAAACGGTCAAGAGCGGTTACGGTGGGTGAAACGGGTGGGGGCCGGCGGCCGGAGGAAGGCGCGTGCGGGCCGCGCCGTGCATGCCGCAAACCGGAAACCCTATCCCGCCGCCCAGAGGTCCTTGAGAAGTGTTAGAATCTGAGGAACAAACAGGATGGCGCCAACGGCAAACGCGCCGATGGCGGCCAAGAGGACGGCGGCCGCCGCCACGTCCTTCGCGATTTTGATGACCGGATGCCGCTCCGGCTCGATGCCGTCGGCCAGCACCTCCAGACCCGTGTTGAACGTTTCGGCCACCCAGACCACGAGAATCGCCAGAACCAGATCCGCCCATTCACCGGCGCCGAACGGCCGCACCGTAACGTGCAACACGGCCGCCAAGGCAACGGCCAAGACCGTGGCCACGGCGTGCAGCCAGGCGTTGTGCTGGCTCCACAGCACGAACCACATGCCCCGGCCCGCGTGCCGGAGACTCTTGATCCGCCCCACCACCGTAAACGGCGAGGCATACCGCACGTCGGTATCGACGCGCCGAGTGACCCGGCGAGGCACCGGCGACGGGTCCGGCGGCGGGTTGGTTGGGGAATTGGTCACGCCTCGGCGCCCTCCTCGGTCCGGGTCAGTTCCTCCAGGCGGCGCTCCAGCACCGCGCGTTTCTCCTCGGGCAGGTCGTCCTCGGCCAAGAGGCGCCGCACGCCGTCGGCGAACATCGGCCGCGCGAACTCGCTCGTGAAGGTCCGGTCCGGCCGGGCCTCGACCATTTTCAGGAACCCCTCGAACTCGCTGAAATAGGACCCGTAGATGTGAAAACTGTCGGCCACGTGGACGTAGTCGCCGGGCGCCACACCCACCTCGGCCGCCACCTGACGCTGGAGTTCCGTAAACGCGTGCATATTCATAAACGCCGCTTTGAACGCGTCGTTCGAGCGGATGTGAATGGCCAGATTCAGCCGGGCCCTGCCGCCCTCCGGCGAGGGTTCCTCCACGCGGAACCACATCCGCTGCAGGCACGCCGGATCGCCGATGCCCAGGTCCTGCCACGCCTGCCACGTCACCGCCTGGGCCCGGCGGGTATGGGGCGTGTCGCGCAGCATCCGGACGACCTCGGCCACCTGGTCAATCGGCTCTGCCGCGCCCGGCACCCGGTACGCCCGCAGCCGCTCGTGGTACGTGTACTCCCACTTGCCCTCGTCGGGGGCGATCCAGTGGTCGTGGACGCCCAGGAGCACCTCCGCCCGATACACCTCCAGGTCCTCCAGGCCCCCGGGGAACGCCTTGTGAATACGCGGCTCGGCAAACGGTTCCGTCACGTGAAGCAGGCAGGCCACGTCGCGGCTCTCGGGGTCGCCCGGCTTGTCGTACTGGGTCTTGAACCGGGCGCCCTCGTCCCAGCAACGGCGGACGGCGGTTTCCCACACCTCCGGCAACGTGCGGCCGACAACGTGAATCGAATGCATAGTCCCTCATGCGGATACAGGTTCGGGGAAACGGGCCACCCGGGTTCCCCCCTGGGGTGGGCCCGATTGTAGACCGGCCCGCGCACAGGGGCAAGACGAATCGCAACGGGGGGCGTCACGCGATGGGTGCAAGGCGGGGCTCCGCACCCGTCGCGCCGATCGTGAACCAACGACGCACGCGCGGTGGGTGCGAAGACCCGCCGCGCAACGCCTTCACTCCGCGCCCTTCCCTGCCCGACCCGGAAATGCCTTGCCCACCTCCCGCCGCGTGGCATAATCAGGCCCGTGAGGCCATCGGCCCCCAATGAATCCCCGCCCCCGCGTCGACCTTCGGTCGACGGCTCAACGGGCGGGCTCGGTGCCCGTGCTGTCAACGCGTCGAGGAAATGCCTTGCCCACCCTGCCCCGCGGTGCATAATCGACGACACGGTTTCCAGCGGAACAACGCTATGCCGGAACGCTCCAGTACGCCGCGCCCAGCGGACGAGCCCTCCGGAGGACGGAGCGCTCACGACTTGGCCGTTGGCAGCTTGGCCTGTGGCATATTGGGCGTTTTCACGTGCGGGATTTCCTCGCTCATCGGCCTGGTGCTCGGCGTTAAGGCCCTCAACAGAACCAGCCGCCTTGATCGGTGTCGTGCTGACCGGGACATGGCTATTGTGTGCATTATCCTATGCAGTATAGTGACATGGATGATGCTCTCGGGGATTCTCATTTTCTTCAAGCCGCAGATTAGAGAGTTCACCGAGTACCTCGGAGGGCAGTGAACCCTTTCGCCGCCACTCAATAAGGAGCCTGTCATGGCCCAAGCCCCACCACCTCTGTATCCGGAAATGCCCGGCCCGGCCGGCAAACCGCCCGGCAAGGGCCTCGCCGTAACCAGCCTGGTCCTCGGCATCCTCGGGCCGTGCACCGTGGGGCTCGGGAGCCTCGTGGGCATCATCCTCGGAATCGTGGCGCTCGTGAAGATCAGCAAGGGCGCGGCCACCGGCAAGGGCTTGGCGGTTGCCGGCATCGTTGTTTCGGGCCTCGGGATCGTGCTGCTTCCGACGCTGGGGCTCCTGGCCGCACTCCTGATGCCAGCCGTCAGCAGCGCGCGCGGCGAAGCCTACCGAGCCGTGTTCCTGAGTTCCATGAAGCAGTTGTACGTGGCCACCGCCACGTACGCGGTGGAAAACGATGGCCGCCTGCCCTCGGCCGACGCGTGGCCCAAGGAACTGGGCGAGTACGTCGGGGGCAACATCGACGAGATGACGGCCGCCCCCTCGGATCGCGACGCCGGCCGGGCCGTCGCTATAAACGCCGCCCTCGCCGGACGCGGGGTCGCCGAGATCCAGAACCCGTCTCGCACGGTCCTCTTCTACGAATGCGCCCCCGGGGCGCCGACCGCCGGAGGACCGGACCTCCTGCCCCCTGAACCGCGGTACCAGCGCGGGTATGTCATCGCCTTCGTGGACGGGCACGTCGAGACCGTCCGGCCGGAGCGTGTGGGCGACCTCGTCTGGACCTCGTCTCCGTGGGCACCCAACCCGTAGGGGTTGGTGCCCCGCTACGACCCGGCCGGTTGGGGGTTTCACTTGAATTCGCTTGACAGCCGTGGCCGACGGGCCAGAATAGCCCTGCAAATAGGGTTCGTGGCCACACGGGAAGCGGATCGGAATCAACCCGGTTTTGTAGAGAACATGCACAAAGGAGCCTGACATGAGCGACGCCCCTCCCCCTCCCCCGCCGCCCGCAGCCGGTGGTGGCAAGACGAACGGTCTGGCGATTGCCAGCCTCATCATGGGCATCCTGGCGCTGATTTGCGTGGGGCCGCTCGCCGGCATCCCCGGCGTCATCTGCGGCCACATGGCACTGGGCAGGATCAAGCTGTCCGGCCAGGGCGGCCGCGGCATGGCCATTGCCGGCCTCGTGATGGGCTACATTGGCATCATCGGATTCATCATCTTCATGCTCTTGGGCGGCCTGGCTGTTATCTTCGGCAGCGCCGAGATGGTCGAGATGACTCCGCCCAGCATGTAGCCTGCGCTCTGACGCATCATTGGGTCGCACGTGGTGGCCTTCCCACGCCACCACGTGCGAGCCTGCTGCGTGAACCGTGGCGGCCTGCGAGGGTCGCGCCACGCGACCACAGAGCTGAAACCGTTTCTCGGCCGGGCGCGTGCCCGGCCCATCCTCTTTGCCTACTGGTTGGCCCAGCCCATGTTCGCCATTGACTTTGACGGCGTCATCGCCGACACGAGCCGCCTGAAATCCGAGTGGCTCCGCAAGAACCTCGGGCGCGACATCCCGCCCTGGCAGTGCGACCACACGACCCTGGCCGGCCTCATTGGCGAGGAAACGTACCAGCGGATGTCGCCGGACGTCTACGGCGGCCAGGCCACCCACGGGGTGGGCCTCGTGGACGGGGCCGCCGACGCTCTGCGGACGCTCGCCCGGGCGGGTCGCATCATCGTCCTGACGGCCCGGACCGAGGAGCAGGCCGCCTTCACGCGCCGGTACCTGGCGGACCACGATCTGGCCGACGCCGTCGCCGAGGTGGTGTCGTCGGCCGAGTCGACGAAGATTGCCCAGGTCCGTACCCTGGGGTGCCGGGTGCTCATCGACGACGACGGCCGGCACCTTCTGGGCGAGGGGGCCGAGGCCCTGACGCGGCTTCACCTGCGTCCCGGGGCCGAGAACCCGCCCGCCTCGGGCCCGGGCATCGTGGTGTGCACGACGTGGCCGGAGGCCGTGACCGCGGCGCTGGAAGCGGTCGAGAGCCTATCCGAATAACCCGCGGGCGGCGCCGGAAAACAGTTGAGGCCAAGCCGCCCGGCCGTTAGGCTTCGCGACCATGAGTGACCGGTTGCTCCTGGGGTTTGACATCGGCGGGACGAAGTCGGCCGCCATCGTCGGCGACGCGGCGGGCAACGCCCTGGCCCGCGAGGCGTTTCATACCGCCGGCCCCGACGACACGATTCGCCGGCTCATCGACGTGGGCAGGGCCCTGGCAGGCGGCGACCCGGCGGCGTGCGGCATATCGTGCGGCGGACCGCTCTCGAGCCGCCAAGGCCTCATCCTTTCGCCGCCGAACCTCCCTGGCTGGGACCGCGTGCCCGTCGTCCGGATGGTCGGCGACGCCCTCGGCGTGCCCGCCGGCCTTGAGAACAACGCCAACGCCTCCGCCGTCGCCGAGTGGCGATGGGGCCTCGGCCGCCAACTCGACGACCTCGTTTTCCTGACGTGCGGCACGGGCATGGGCGCCGGCCTCATTCTGGGCGGCCGGCTGCTGCGCGGCAAGCAGGACCTGGCCGGCGAAATCGGCCACGTCCGCCTACTCGAGGACGGGCCCGTCGGGTACTGGAAGGCCGGCAGCGTGGAGGGCCTGACCTCGGGCCGGGCCCTGGCAGAACTCACGCGCCGGCGCCTCGCCCAGCCGCACGACGCCTCGCACCTCGACCGGTTCGACCCCGAAACCCTCGAAGACAAGGCCGTGACCGGAGCCGCCATCGACGGCGACCCGCTGGCGGTCGAAATCGCGGGCATGCTCGGCGAATACATTGGCCGCACGTGCGCCATGCTCATCGACATTCTGAACCCGCAACGGATCAGCCTGGGCGACAACGCCCGGCGGCTGGGGGCGCTCTTGATCGAGCCGGCCCGCGACGCCGCCCGCCGCGAGGCCCTGCCGGCGGCCTTCGAGGCATGCACGATTGACCAGGCGGAACTGGGCGAGTCGATTCACGACCTGGCGGCCCTGGCCATCGCACACGATGCGATGGAGCGCGAGGCGGCCAACCACGAAGCGGAGTGAAAGACGGCCCGCCCGGTGCGCACGGAAACCCACCGCGCCGCAATTCAACCCGTGAACCCGTCACACGTCTACAGCGCCCGCATGAAAGCCACCAGGGCGGCCTTTTCCTCGGCGGTCAGTTTCAACTGCTGAATCAGGTTGAAGAACTCGACCGTATCTTCCAGCGTTAGCAGCCGGCCGTCGTGCATGTACGGCGGCGAATCCTTGATGCCCCGCAGGGGGAACGTCTTGATGGGCCCATCGCTGGCGGCCATGCGGCCGTTAATCATCTGCGGCTTGAAGAAGCGTTCGGCCCGCAGGTTGTGCATCAGGTTGTCGGTGTAATACGGGGCGGCGTGGCAGACGGCACACTTGGCCTTGCCGAAGAAAACCTCCTCGCCCTTGAGTTCCTCGGGGGTGGCCTTGGCCGGGTCGAGCCGGCCGTAGAGGTCCAGTTTCGGCGCGGGCGGAAAATCGAGGAGGGCCATGACCTCGGCCATGAAGTGGACCTGGCTGGCCCGTTCCAGCACGTTAACGCCCTTCTTGGTGGCGATGACGGGGTCGCCGTCGAAGTAGGCGGCCCGCTGCTCGAACTCCGTGAAGTCCTCGATGCTCTTCAGGGCCCGCTGCGACCCGAACAGCCGCTGCACGTTCACGCCGCGGAGCGTCGGCGTATCCAGCCGATGGCGGAACGGCTGCGGCCGGATGTCGCCCACCAGGTGTGTGGTGCCGTTCGTGTGCCCGTTGACGTGGCAGTCGAAGCACGTGACGCCCAGGCTGGGCCGGGCGCTGCGGCGGTCTTCGGTGGCGTTGAACTGCTGCTGCGGGAACGGCGTCACCAGCAACCGCACGCCCTCCAGTTGCTTCGGGTTCACGATGCCGTTGAAGAGGGCGTAGTAGTTGTCGGTGGTCACGACCTTGCCCTGGGAAACGTCGCCCAGGTCGGGCCGGGTCGTCAGGTAGATGGCCGGCGGGAAGTCCGCCAGGAAGTGGTCCGGCAGGTCGAAATCCAGGTCGAACCGCGTCAGGTCGCGGTCCGTCTGCTTCCTGATCTCGTCGATGTGAAACTGCGGAAAGACCATGCCGCCCTCCGGATGGTTCGGGTGCGGCAATGGCAGAAAGCCCTTGGGCCAGAGGCCCTTCTCGCGGATCTGGTCCGGCGTCATGCCGGCGAGTTGGGTCCACGTAACGCCGTCGGGCAACCGCACGCGGACACCCGCCTGTACGGCCTTGCCGCGCGACATCGCGACGCCCTTGGCGGGGCGGTCCGAGAGGTCGTACCGCTGCTGCAGCAACGCCATGTGCTTCCTCATGACGGCCGGCTTGGCGTCGGCCATGCGCTGCATGGTCGTCTGGAAGTCCTCGGTAACGGCCACGGGCGCGTAACTCGTCTTGCCCCGGCCGGGCTCCTGGGCACACGCCACAGCGACGACGACCAGCGTCACGACACCCACCAGCGGCGCCAACCCGCTGGCGTACCTTGTCAGTGCTCGCATCGTCAACCCCTTTCCATGATTGCCTTCATCAGTCCCGCCGGGCGGTCGCCGGCGAGCTCCGCCTCGGCCATGGTTCCATGCTAGGTTTGCCGGCGCGCGGCGCACAAGGGGTAGCCGAAATTCCCCCGACTCGTCGGGCCGGGGCGTTGCCGGCATCAACCCGCATCCCGCAATCCCCAACCCGAAATCACGTTACCTTACCTTGACGCCCCCGCCCCGGCGGAGTATGCTTAGTGTTTCGTATCCTGGAGAGTCTCTGTCCATGGGCCGCGTGATTCGCCTGCAAGGCGCCCGCACGCACAACCTCAAGGGCATCACCGTCACGGTGCCGCACCGGACGCTGACGGTGGTGACGGGCGTGTCGGGTTCCGGCAAGTCGAGCCTGGCGTTCGATACCCTCTACGCTGAGGGGCAGATGCGGTACGTCGAGAGCCTCTCGGCCTACAGTCGGCAGTTCCTGGAACAGATGGAGCGGCCGCCCGTGGACGCCATCACCGGCCTGCCTCCCGCCATCGCCCTGGAGCAGAAGAATACCGTCAAGAATGCCCGGTCCACGGTCGGTACCGCGACCGAGGTGGCCGACTACCTGAGGCTCCTGTTCGCCGCCGTCGGCGAAACCACGTGTCCGGACTGCGGCGTGCGAGTCCGGAAACACACCGTCGACGGGGCCGTGGACCAGGTACTGGCGCTTGGGCCGCGGACGCGGCTGCTGGTCATCGCCCCCGTCCCTTGCGACGGACGGCCGTGGAACAGCCTGCGGCGGGAACTCGAACGGCAAGGCTTCCGCCGGCTGTGGCTGGCCGGCCGGATGGTCGACGTGGCCGACGTCGACGAGGCCACCGCCCCCGACGCGCTGGCCGTGGTCATCGACCGCATCCTCGTGGCCCAGGAGCCCCGAGACACCCGCAGCCGCGTGGCCGAGGCCCTGGAGGCCGCGTTCAAGGCCGGCCACGGACGGGCCGCCGTCCTCGTCATGGAACGCAAGCGCCCCACGGCGGAAGCCGGGGGTCGCCCCGGTGACGCCAACCAGCCCCCGGCGGAAGCCGGGGGTCGCCCCGGTGACGCCAACCAGCCCTCGGCCGAAGCCGGGGGTCGCCCCGGTGACGCCAACCAGCCCACGGCGGAAGCCGGGGGTCCGCGCTACACCGAGGCCCGTCGTCTGGCGTTCGACATCCGGTTCAACTGCCCGCAGTGCGGCCGTGAGTTCATGGAGCCCGACCCGGCCCTCTTTTCGTTCAACAGCGCCGTCGGGGCGTGCCCGGAGTGCGAGGGGTTCGGGCGTATCAGCGGGTTGGACGCCGACAAGATCATTCCGGACCCGCGCAAGAGCATCGACAACGGGGCCATCACGTGCTGGCAGACGCCCGCCTACAAGCACCTGCACCGGGCGTGCCGGCAGGCCTGCCATGCGCGCGGCATCCGCACCGACGTACCGTACCTCGACCTCTCGGAGGCCGCCCGCCAGTACATCTGGGAGGGCGACGAGGCCGACGACCTGGACTGGCCGGGCGTGCGCGGTTTCTTCGAGTGGCTTGAAACCAAGCGGTACAAGGTGCACGTCCGGGTCATGATCGCGCGGTACCGCGGGTACTACACGTGCCCGGCCTGCGAGGGCCGGCGTCTTCGGCCGGAGGCCCTGAACGTGCGCGTGGGCGGCGCCACGATTGCCGACCTCGCGTTCATGGCCGTCAAGGACCTGCGCGAGTGGTTCGACCGCCTCGCCCTGCCACCCGACGAGGAGGAAAAGGTGGCGGTGGTCCTGCGCGAAATCCGCGCCCGCCTGGCGTACCTCGACGACGTGGGCCTCGATTACCTGACCCTCGACCGCCAGACGCGAACGCTCTCGGGAGGCGAAGCCCAACGCATTAACCTGGCGTCGGCCCTCGGATCAAGCCTCACGAACACCCTGTACGTGCTGGACGAGCCCACCGTGGGCCTGCATGCCCGCGACACGCACCGCCTGGTCGGCATCCTCCGGAGCCTCATCGCCAAGGGCAACACGGTCGTCGTCGTGGAACACGACCCGGACGTCATCGCGGCGGCCGACCACCTGATTGACCTCGGCCCCGGCGCCGGCGAGGCCGGCGGCGAGGTCATCTACGAGGGCCCCGCCGACGCCATCGACTCCTGCAAGGCCAGCCAGACCGCCCGGTGGATGCGCAAGCACGCCAACCGGGCCGTTGCGCCCTACGCCCGGTCGCCCAAGGGCTGGATCACCCTCAAGGGCGCCTGCGCCCATAACCTGAAACACGTTGACGTCCAGGTGCCCCTGGGCGTGCTCTGCTGCGTCACGGGCGTGAGCGGCTCCGGCAAGACCACCCTCGTCCACAACACGCTGTACGGCCACTTCCGGCAACACCTGGGCGCCGCGGTGGACGAGGTGGGCGAGTGCGACGCGGTGGACGGCCTCGACGCCATCGACGACATCATTCTGGCCGACCAGTCGCCCATCGGCCAGAGCACCCGGTCGAACCCGGTGACGTATGTCAAGGCGTACGGACCCATGCGCGACCTGCTGGCCGACACGCCCCGCGCCCGTGTGGCCGGTATCACCCCCGCCCATTTTTCGTTCAACGTCTCGGGCGGACGGTGCGAGCAGTGCAAAGGCGTCGGCACCGTCACCTACGACATGTACTTCATGGCCGACGTTACGGTGGTGTGCCAGGCGTGCGGCGGCAAACGGTTCAAGAAGAAGGTGCTCGACGTCCGCGTGGACGGCAAGAACATCGACGATATCCTCGACATGACCGTGGCCGAGGCGATGGTCCATTTCGCCGCGCACACCGGCATCATCCGCCGCCTTCAACCCCTCGTGGACGTGGGGCTTGGGTACGTGCGGCTGGGCCAGAACACGGCCTCTCTGTCCGGGGGTGAGGCCCAGCGCCTGAAACTCGCCGCCTACCTCGCCGCCCCGAAGAAGGGCGAAACGTATCTCTTCCTCTTCGACGAGCCCACCACCGGCCTCCACATGGCCGACGTCCAGGTGCTCCTGAAAACGTTTCATCGCCTCGTCCATGCCGGCCACACGCTGGTCGTCGTGGAACACAACCTCGACTTCATCAGCCAGGCGGACTGGGTCATTGACCTGGGGCCCGAGGGCGGGGCCGACGGCGGACGCGTCGTGGCGGCCGGGCCCGTGGAACAGGTCGCCGCCTGCAAGGCGTCGTACACCGGCCGGTTCCTCGCCGAACGCATCGCCGCCGCCGAGCGGGCGTAAGGGTTCTCCTAACCCCCCGGCCGGCAAGCATGTAGGCCGGGACAAAGTCCCGGCGATTTCATGGATTGCCGGGGCACCCGCCCCAGCCTACATACTACCCTCTCCCGCCGGGGGAGAGGAATGAAACAACGCACCCTACCCCGCCCCGCGGACGGCCATCTTCAGGCCGTACACCCCCTTCGAGGCCGTGATGAAGAGCAGGCGGCGGTCCCGGCCGCCGAACGTGATGTTGGCGGTCCAGCGCTCGGGCACGTCGATGTGGTGGATCTTCTCGCCCGTCTTGTTAAACACCGTGACGCCGCGGCCGGTCAGATACACGTTGCCCTGCTGGTCGACGGTCATGCCGTCGGACCCCATCTCGCAGAAGAGGTGCGGGTCGGCGAGTGCCCCGCTCGGCTGGACGACGTATCGGTACGTTTTCCGGTCGCGGATGTCGGCCACGTACACGGCCTTGCCGCCGGGCGCCCCGATGATGCCGTTCGGCTGGACGAGGTTATCGACGACGCGCACGAGCCGTTTGCGGCCGGGCGAGAGGTAGTACACGGCCTCCCGCGGCTGCTCTCGCGGGCCGCGATTCCAGTACGACCGCTTGTAGAACGGGTCCGTAAAGTACAGGCCGCCGTCGGGCCGAATCCACAGATCGTTCGGACCGTTCAGGAGTTTTCCCTCGTAGTCCTTCACCAGGACGGTGACCTTCTTCTCGGGGCTGATGGACCAGAGTTGGTTCTTCTCGTCGGCGCAGGCCAGGAGATTGCCGGCGGCGTCGACGAACAAGCCGTTCGAGCGTCCGCACGGCTTCATCCAGTCGGTGACCGTGCCGTCGGTGCCCCACCGTACGATGCGGTCGTTCGGCTGATCGGTAAAGTAGACGTTGCCGTCGGCGTCGGCGGCGGGCCCCTCGGTAAACTGGAACCCGTCCGCAAGTTTTTCGAGGCGTGCGCCGGGGGCAACGAGGCCGGCCGGCGCGTCGGCCGCTGCCGCACACGTCGTCGCACCATAGGCGGCGGCAGCGCCTAGTGTCCCACACACACCCAGGAACGTCCGGCGTCGCATCGTCATCAGCGGCTCTCCCATGCTTGTGCACGTTGTGGTTGACCGTCCCAGCGCCGCGGCCTACGGCAGGCTCTCGCGGGCAGGCGGTCGGGCAAGGTCGTCGTACGTTTCCGGCATCCGGTCGCGCGGGCCGATGGACCGCCAATGGCCCACCCACGGCAGCCGTTCGCGGCGGGCCAGGTCCACCTCCGCCACGTATACGCCCTCGGTGTTGCCGGCAGCCAGGATGCGGCCGACGGGGTCGATGATCATGCTCGACCCGCTGTACACGGACGGCACCAGGTACAGGCCGTTGTCGCGTGCCCGGACGCGAAAGGTCGTTTCGCCGTCGGCCCGGCCGTCGGGGGCGTCGGGCAACGTGTTGCCCCAGGTGGGGGCAAACAGGATCTCCGCCCCGCCCAAGGCGAAGGCCGCAGCCGCCTCCGGGAAAAACCAATCATAACAGATCATCACGGCCACGCGGCCGAAATCCGCCTGGAACACCGGGTACGCGTTACCCGGTGTGCGGCCGGTTTTCCATTCCTCGCGCGGCAGGTGGATCTTGCGGTACGCGCCGGCCAGGCGGCCCTGGCGGTCGAGGAGGACGGCCGTGTTGTACACGCGCGACCCGGCCCGCTCCGAGAGCCCGGCCACCACGTACAGGCGGTTGCGGCGGGCGGCCTCGCCCAGCCGCTTCGTGTGCGGCCCGGGGATGGGTGCGGCCACGTCGTCCGTGGTGGCGCGCGTGCCGACTTTCAGGATGACCTCGCCCAGGCAAACGATGTCGCACTTTCGGCGGCCGGCCTCGTCGATCTTCGCGCACCACAGGTCCATGTTCTTCTCGGGCGTCGAGTTCTTCGGCCGCAGGTACACCGTGCCGAGGGTAACGGGGCGCGGCTTGGGCGGGTCGGCCGGCACGAGGCTCGCGCGCTTCCACAGAACGCTGCCCGCGCCCGGCCACTTGACCTCCAGGGTAAGGCGTGCGGCGTCGGCTCCGTCGGGAGCGATCAAGACGTCGCGGAAGGCGAGGCCGACCGTCCCCCCTCGCCCCTGCTTCCGTTTGCCGGCGTCGGCCCGTTCGGGTCCGCGGACGAGCCAGCCGCCGGGGTGCAGCGCCCGACCGCCTTTCTGCCACGTCAGCCGGACCATGACCGACCGGGCGGGCGAGGCGATGCCCGTGCACGCGCACGCCGCCTCCACGTCGTACGCCTGCCCCGGGCGGATGCCGGCCACCGTTTGCTCGGCGCCGCCCACGGCATAGGGTTCGGTGGGGGCGTCCAGGCACAGCCCCTCCGCGGTGTGGCGGACGCGGCAGGCGGCGGGTTTCCAGTCGGGGGACCAGAGCGTCCAGCCGGCGGCCGGCGACTCCGTACCCGCCTCGGCGAACGTTGGGTTCCGGACGAGATTCCCGGCCTGCGGGTCGGCGCCCGCAGCGGCGCCGGCGGCAACAACCAAGACGGCCACGGCGGCGCAGACCCGCAGGCCGGCATGACGTCGGATGGTCATCGGTGCACCTCCCCTCGCCCGCTCGGCGGGCACTCCAGACCCGCCGCGCATGCTGGTTCGTATCAGTCGGTCCGCACGAGTTCAATGAGGCAGACAGCCGGGGCGGCGAGCGGCCGCTCGAGCGTAAGCGTCCGGCCGCGGCCGGTCGTTTCCTCGACCACCGCCAGCCGATGGTTGCCGTCCAGGAGGCGGCGCGTCACGGCGAACGGCGTGTCGTCCGTCCACGGCAGGTGCTCGATGCGCAAGTCGAACCCGTCGTGGCCGGACTGGAAGTCGCTGACCAGGATGCGGACGCGCCGGCCGGTGGCGTCGCGGCCGGCCAGAACGGTGTACCCGCCCTTGTCGGCGCCGGTGGCGACGAGGCGGTGTGGGGTCTCGAGCATCGCCTTCCAAGCGGCGAGGGCGTAGGCGCAGATCTTCGGCTCGTTCGTCGTCCGCTCGAACAGGCCCAGCCCGGGGTGGTTGTCGCCGCAGTACTGGAACGCCCGGTCCGTTCCGCCGTCGAGCATCGCGGTCAGCGTCGAGGCATAGAAAGCGGCGCCGGCGGGCGTGTGGCTGAAGATGCGGTCCTTGATGCCGGCGTTCCACTCGGTGCACATGGCCTCGGCCCCGGCGAACCCATTGTCGTCCAGGACCTTTCGGACGCGCCGGGCGGTCTCGCCGAAGAGGTACGGGTTAAAGTCGTCCCGCCCGCCATAACTATGCCACGTGAAGAAATCGAGTGGCAGGCTGCGGTCACGGCATCGGCGGATGAAGCGTTCGACGTAGATTTCGCGGACGCCTCCCGCGCAGGCCACGCCGCCCACTTTCAGGTCCGGGTTGTGCCGCTTCAGCGCGCGGGCCACCTCCTCGTAGAGCATGTCGAACTGCTCGACGGTGCCGGCCCAGAACTGCTCGCGCAGGTCAGGTTCGTTCCAGATTTCCCAGTAGCGAATCGGGTACCGGTACCCGTCGGCCCAGCCTTCGGTGTAATGGCGAACGATGCCGACACACACGCGGGCGAACGTGCGGAAGTCGTCGCGATCGGCCGCGTGGACAACCCGGCCGGCGCCGTCGCGTCGTGTGCCGGGCGGGTCGTGGATGGGCGGCGCGGTCGCCGGGCCGCGCCAACTCGTCCCGAGCCGGAACAGGCACGCGAACCCGTTCTCGCAGATGGCCCGGATGCGGACGTCCGAGGACCGGAAGTCGTACGACGCCGGGGCCGACGGGTCGGCGTCCCAGTCGGGGAACATGACGTACCAGTCGGTCGGCCCGTAGTAATCGTGGGTGCGGATGAAGTCGATGCCGAAACGCTTGAGGTCGGCCGTCAGATCGCGTTCCATGCGGTCGGACCGGCGCTGCCAGGCATACGGCCCGCGGTTCGTTCCGAGGAGCGATGCGATGCGCCCCGCCGCGCGCGAAGCGTCGACCGCCACCCGCTTGGCCCCGCTGCCGTACCCGGCCTTGGGCAGGTCGTCGCGCGGCTCGGGGCGACGGCCCTGACGTGCCCCGAGAGGCGGCCGACGCTGGGGCCGGAGCGGCGGCTTCGCCGCATGGACGCCGGGCGCCGTCCCGGCAAGCACCAAACCGATGACCGCGAGGCTCCGGGCGATGCGACGCAGGGTTTGTGCCATGGCCAGGGCTCCTTCATGGGCGGCCGCCGTAGCGACGCGCGCCCCTATCGTGGGTCCGGCGGAGGCAACCGTCAATCAAAAGATGGCCCCGGCCGGGCGGACGTAGCGCTTCCGGCGTCACCCTGGGCGCGGCATATGGTTTAACTGGTATGCACCCGGCCCCGTGCCGGCCCTTTCCGTGGACCCGAGAGGAGACCGTTACCATGTCTGCACTGACCCGTCGTCGCTTTCTTCAGACGGCCGCCGCGGCCGGCGCCGCCGGCGCCCTGACGGCCGCCTCCCGCAACCGCGTGCTCGGGGCGAACAACGAGGTCCGGTTGGGCGTCATCGGGTTCCGCGGCAAGGGCGGTAATCACATCAAGGCGTTTCGCGGGATGGACGGCGTCCGCATCGTGGCCCTGTGCGACGTGGACACCGACGTCATCGCCGGGGCCGCCAAGACCTTCGAGAAGGACGGGCAGGAGGTCGCCACGTTCACCGACATGCGAGAGATGCTCGACCGCAAGGACGTGGACGCCATCGTCACGGCCACGCCAAACCACTGGCACGCGCTCGTTACGGTGTGGGCGTGCCAGGCGGGCAAGGACGTGTACGTGGAGAAGCCCGTCTCGCACGAGGTCTGGGAAGGCCGGCAGATGGTCAAGGCCGCCCGCAAGTACAACCGCATCGTGCAGGTGGGCACGCAGCAGCGGTCCGACGAGGTCATACCGCAGGTCTGGGCCTGGCTGCGGGAGGGGCACTTGGGCAAGATCGTCTGCGCCCGCGGGCTCTGCTACAAGCCGCGCAGCAGCATCGGCAAGGTAACCCGGCCCACGCCGATTCCGGAATCGATCGACTACAACCTGTGGTGCGGCCCGGCAGACTGCCTTCCCCTGTGGCGCAAGCGGCTGCACTACGACTGGCACTGGGTGTGGAACACCGGCAACGGCGACATCGGGAACCAGGGCATCCACGAGATGGACATGGCGCGCTGGGCCCTGGGCGACCCGGCCCTGGCGCCGGGCGTGCTGAGCATCGGCGGCCGCTTCGGCTATGACGACGACGCCGAAACCGCCAACACGCAGGTCGTGTTCTTCGACTACAAGCCCGCCCCCCTCATCTTCGAGGTCCGCGGGCTTCCCGAGAAGGCGGGCTCCAAAACGATGCCCAACTACAAGGGTGTCCGCATCGGCAACGTCATCGAGTGCGAGGGCGGGTACTTCTGCGGCGGGTACGCCTACGACAAGGACGGCAAGAAGGTCAAGCAGTTCACCCGCGACAAGGGCCGGCACCACCAGCCGAACTTCATCAAGGCCCTCCGCAGCCGCAAGCCCGACGACAACAAGGCCGACATCCTCAATGGCCACCTCTCGAGCGCGCTGTGCCACATGGGCAACATCAGCCACCGCGTGGGCGAGTACCTGAGCGCCGCGGAGGTCACGAAACGCGTGGCCGACCGGCCCCTTCTCGCCGAGGCCACCGGTCGCATGATGAACCACCTGGAGGCCAACGGCGTGGACCTGAAAGCCACCCCCGTTACGCTCGGGCCGGCGCTGGCCATGGACCCGAAGACCGAACGGTTCACGGGCGAGAAGGGCGCGATGGCCAACCTGCTCCTGAAACGCAACTACCGCCAGCCATTCGTCCTGCCCGACGAGGTCTGATGAGGCTGTAGCCGCGTAAAGGTCCGCCATGCCGCGGTCACCAAACAGTCCCCGCGCGGTGGTTCTCCTGAACCACCGCGCTTTCATTCACGTGCAACCCGAAGAACGTGAGGTGGCCGATGACCCAGGATCGTAACCGGACGGGTGGCAGATGCAGTGCCTGCAGCCGGCGGGGGTTCCTCGCCGGCTCGATCCTGGCAGCCGGAACCCTGGCCCTGGGGCCACGTGGCGCGTTGGCCGACGATGAAACGCCGAAGACCTCGCGGTCCAAACAGGGGGCTCGGGTGCGGGCAGCGTTCATCTATCCGCCTTCGAAGACCTTTGCTGAGGACCCGGAAGGCTGGTGGAGTTGGCCCGGCAACCAGTTCGACGCCGAGGGCCGCCAGAAGCAGTACACGGCCGCCCTGCGCGACATGGAGAAACGCCTGGGCATGCAAATCGTCACGGACCGGGACTCCGTGGCTACCGCCGACGACGCCAAGCGGCTGGCCCGGGAAGTGGAGTCCCAGAAGCCGGACGGCCTGCTGCTGATCCTGTTCCACAACTGGAGTCTGCGTGTGGCGGACCTGATTCTGAAGGCGGCCAGCGAGGCGGGCGTGCCGGTCATTCTCTACATCGGCCTGGGCGTCAAGCACGGGGCCATCGTGCAATACCGCCGGCCGGGGGTCTATCTCATCCAGGCGCTGGACAACATGGCCGCCATCGAGTCGGGGTTGCAGATGGTCCATACACGCAAGCGGGCGGCCCAATGCGTGCTGCTAAGCATCACCGAGGCGACGCAGGAACGTGAGGGCACCGAGGCCTTTCTCGGCACGACCGTTCGCGTCCTCCCCTACCGCCGGTACGCCGAGGCGTTTGGCAGCGCGGACGTCAACGAACCGGCCCGCCGGTGGCTCGCGCGCTTCACGGAAGGAGCCAGAGAGATTCGGGGTGTGACGCGTGCGGCCCTGGAGAACGCCGTCCGGGCGCACCTTGCCCTGAAGCGTCTACTGGCCGAGGAAGAGGCCGACGGCGTCACGATGAAATGCCTGCGTCGCGGCATGGAGAAACCGTGCCTGAGCTTCGCCGCCCTTAACAACAGCCTGATCCCGGCGGCCTGCGAGAACGACCTCAACGCCGCCTACACGCAGATGCTGGGCCAACTGCTGACGGGCCGACCGGGGTTCCAGCACAACCCCGCGTACGAAACCGAGAACAACCACTACTACGCCTCGCACTGCACGTGCCCGACCCAGCTCGACGGCCCCGCCCGGGCCGACCGCCCGTTCTTGCTTCGCCGATTCCCCCACAGCAACGAGGGCAGTTGCGCCGTCCAGGTCTTCTGGAACAAGGGTGACCCGGTCACCATGGTGCACTACTACCCCGGCGACCCGCCAACGCTCGACGTGTACGCGGGGCGGGTGGTCACGTCGCACGAGATGCCGCCGGTCGGCGGGTGCGCCACAAACGTCGAGATCGCGATCACCGACCGCCGCGACGTATGCATGGTCAAGGGACACCACAACCTGCTCTTCTGCGGCAACTTCGCGCGGCGGTTCCGCCTCTTTGCCAACCTGTACGGAATGCGAGTGGCCGACACGGGGTACGAGGGACCCTGGCCGGGATGAGGCGGAGGGGGCCTACACCCGTTTGCGGTGGACAGGCCGCGCGGCGCCTCTCCCGGGCACGCGTCCCGTACATACCGGCACTACGGCGGGCAGGGTTGAGCCCCCGCCTTTCTTCAGCGCGGTGGGCCGCAGGTTCCAGCGCGCGTGTGTTTCGGCCGGCGCCGCGCCGGGAGCGGGGCCTCGGGCTACGGTGTGGGTGCCGGCTGGGCTTTCTGGTTCTGCTGCTGCGTCTTCTGGACCATTTCCTGCTGCTTCTGCATGAGAAACTGCATGCGTTCGCCGCCCTTCTGGGCCGCCTGCCAGAGCCCGCGCAGATCTGCGGCGGGCATGTCGATCGTGAAGGCGAAGCCGGCCCCTTCCGCGTGGCCGGTCACACGGACGTAGTCCGTGACGGCGGGTTTGGCCACCGGGCCGTGGCCGGCCTTCTCGGCCTCGTCGAGGATTTCGGGCGCGATGTCCTGCGTCATCATCCGGTCGGCGAACCCCATGGCGAAATAGAGGTAGTTGGCCGCCGAAAGAAGCACGACCGGTTGGCCGGCGGGCACCTGCTTGAGCGCGGCCGCCACGGTCGGCGCCTCGCAGAGGTCCGGCGTATCGCCCTTAAGGGCCTTCAGCGCCCGGGCCATGACGTCCTTACCGCCCATCGTCGCAACGCCCTTGCCGTTGACGACAGCCATGCGGAACACCATGCCTTCCGGACCGTACATCAGGTCGACCATCTTCTTGATTTGGTCGGCGGCTTCCGGCTGGGCGCCCTCGGGCAACTCGACGTCGAAGGGGATGCGCATGACGTCGACCGGCACGCCGTCAATGGTCTCGGCCTCGGCCTTGTACTCGACCTTGGGCTTGGCGAACGGCAGGGCACCCGGCATACCGGGCATGCCGCCGCCCATGCCGACCTTGCCCATCATGACGTCCATGAAACCGGAGGAGTCCTCCATATACGTCTTCATGAGTTCCTTGTAGGCCGCCACGTCCTTGACGCCATAGACCTCGGCCAACTGGTACAGGCCCTGGCCCGGCTCGGGCAGTTCGAGGACGAGGCCAATCTCGTTGCCCATCACGGCGCCCCACTCCTCGTAGGAATCCCACATGTCCTGAATGGCCTTCTGGGTTTCCTCGTCCTCTCCCTTGGCCATGATATCGATCATGGGTTTCATGATGGCCTTGAAGGCAGGGATGGCCTTCTGCCAATCCATCCCGGCCCACGCGGCAAAGACAATGTCGTCCGACTGCGGCAAGCCCATCTTGTACGACTTCAGGTCCAGGCCCGCCTCGGTCATGGCAACCAGGTTCGAGCCCTCGGCCAGGCGTACGTCGGCCTGAAGGTGGATGCCGTCTGGCTTCACGTCGCCGACCATCTGGATGGCGCCTACGTCGTTGCCGACATCGAGCATCCACCCGAACATGTCGAAGGTGGCATCGGGCAAGGCCTGGCCCTGGGGCGCCTGCTCTTTCAGCTGCTGCTGCATCGTGGCAATGCCCTGCTTGGCCATGACGACCAGGGTCGGCACGTTCACGTGAGCCCACAGGGCGTGCTCGTGCAGCGCGGCCAGCTGGGCGTCGGCGAGCGTGAGTTTCTTCTCGGCCCGCATGATGGCTTTGATGGGGTCGGCGTCGTCGCAGACCATGGCCCAGGCGTCCACCTTCAGGACGTAGGCCGTCGTGCCCCCATCCAACTCGACGGCCACGATGCCGGCGCCGGCCTTCTTGCCGGTGATGGCCGAGGCATCCTTCACCCCCAGGATGCGGACGGGCTTGGCCTCGTCGCGGCCCTTGGGATCGTCAACGGGTGCGGGGATGATGACGACCATGGGGCCGGCCACGTCGAAGGCACCCTCTGGCAGCCCCTCGCTCAGGCCCTCGACCATGTCCAGGTCGTCGGCGTCAGGGCCGAAGATGGCCTGGACGTTTTTTTCGATGTCGGCCACGTTCCGGACGGCTACAACGAGGGCGGCATCGGCGGGCGTCTGCCCCACGGCCCAAGCCACGCCGGTGGGCTGGTCGGCCGCGGCCGCCGTCTCGGGCGCCGCTTCAGGCGCCGTGTCGGCGGGTGTCGTAGGTGGCTCCGTGGCCTCGGGCGGCGCGTCGGACTGACACCCGGCCAGCGCGAGGCCGGCAACGAGCAAGGCAACCAGCGAGTGACGTACTATCGGATGTGCATGCATGGCAATTCCTCGTTCTTAGAATGCCGCGACGGCCAGCGTAAGGGCCCCCGGCCGCACCACGCGGCGCCGGCCGGAAACGAACCGGCCCAGTATGGTTCTCGTCCGTCTACCCCACAAGCGCAAACCGCACTACGGCTCGTCTTCGACGACGACCGCCGTGCCGTAGGCCAGGAGTTCGGCAGCCCCGCCCATAATCATCGACGTGGTCAACCGCATGCCGACGATGGCGTTGGCGCCGAGTCCCTCGGCGCCGGCCACCATGCGGTCGATGGCCTGCTCGCGGGACTCGGCCATGAGTTTAGTGTATTCGACAACCTCACCGCCGATCAGGTTCCGAAAAGCCGCCTTGATATCCTGCCCCACGTGGCGGGCCCGGATCGTGTTGCCGCGCACCAGCCCCAGCACGTTGGCGATTCGCATGCCGGGCACCGTCTCGGTCGTCACGAGGATCATCGGTCGATCTCCTTGGCGTACCGGTCCACCTTGCGGACCACCAGGCGTTCCCTGAGAAGCGACACGAACAGGACCACCAGGCCGGCAATCAGGGCACACACGCCCACCTTCAAGAGGGCCGAGACGTTCGGGTCGCGGACGAGTTCCTCAATCGCCTTGAACGCGCCATAACAGAGCGTCAGGATGGCGCCGACCGAAAACAGGATCCAGCCGACGTTGCGTTCGAGGCGGTTGTACACGCCGGACCAGTACCGGGCGAGTTCCGCGTCGCCGGGCTCCTTGAAGTGCATCATGTCCAGGTCCTCCGTAAGGGTTCGGAGGTTGGCCAGGTCGCGGCGGCAGGCGTCGCACGTCTCCAGATGCGTCTCGAAACGCTGCCGCTCGGCCTCCGAGAGTTCGCCGTCCACGTACCCGCTGGCCAACCGGTTGAACTCGTCACAACTCATGATCCATCCTCTTCGAGCACCTTACGCAGCGCCTGCCGCGCGTTGTGTAGCCGGGACATCACCGTACCGATGGGGACACCGAGGGCCTCGGCCATTTCTTTGTACGCCATGTCGTGGAAGTGCTTCATGACGAGGATTTCGCGGAACGCGGGCTTCAGGGTCAACAGGGCACCATAGACGTGTTGGCGGCGTTCGTCCTGCTCGGCCAGAAGCACCGGGTCGCCGTCGCTGGCGGGTGAGGCGTGGCCGTCCGCCAGGGCCACCGTCTTGCGGCGCGACCGGCGGCGTAGACGGCTCCGGCAGATGTTCCGAAGAATGGCCGCATACCACGGGTAGAAGGGATAGCCCGGCTTGAACCGGCGGATGTTGCGCCACGCCCGGACGAACGCCTCCTGCGAGGCATCCTGGGCATCGTGCGGGCACCCGAGCAGAACACCTGCGGCGCCGGCGGCCCGGCCGGCGTACTTGCGGACGATCGGCCCGAACGCCTCTTTGTCGCCCGCTTGGCAGCGCTGGATGAGGGCGGTCTCGGTCTGGTCCATCGATGCGTACCACCTCCTCGTCGGTCCACTATACCCTGGGGAGTGGCCCCGTATTCACAAATTCCGCGTGCCCACGAGGCGTGCGGCGTGCCGGTTCTGCGCAGCGGGTCTCGGCACCCGCCGCCACCCCCTTTTGCTTGACACCCTGGCGGAGGCCAACCTATACTGCCACCACGATTTGCCTGCGCCGCGTGTGAGCGGTGCGCACCAACCACGTTTCAGGAGCGGTTATCGGCATGAGAATCGGCGTTATCTCCGATTCGCACGACAACCTCGTGGCCGTGGCGGCCGCCGTCCGCTTCTTCCAGGATGAGGCCGTCGCACAGATTCTGCATGCCGGCGATTACTGTGCCCCGTTCGCCCTGAAGGGACTGCTTCAGACCCGCATTCCGGTGGACGGCGTATTCGGCAACTGCGACGGCGAACGCGAGGGCCTCACGAAACTGCTGCCGTCGCTCTCGCGCGGGCCGCGGCACCTGGAACAGGGCGGCCAGAAGATCTGCCTCATCCACGACCGCACCCGCCTCACCCACGAAGACATTGAGGCCTCCGACATCCTCCTGTTCGGCCACACCCACGACCCCCTCGTCCAGCGCGAAGACGGACGCCTCGTCGTCAACCCCGGCGAATGCGCCGGCTGGCTCACCGGCCGATGCACGGTGGCCATCATCGACACCGACACCCTCGCCGCCGATATCCATGAAATCCATCACCAGCCAAGGGCCTGATCCGATGCGCCGAGCGATTCTGGTATCCGAACAGCACGTTTCCGATGCGCGCAGCGCGCTGGTGCTCGCCGTCTGCATCCTCGCCGGCCTCGCCCTGACGGGGTGTTACGGCCAGGTGCAGCGGACCATTACCATCGAGTCCGAGCCCGAGGGCGCCCGCTGCTGGCTCAACGACAACGAGGTCGGACGCACCCCCGTCACCGTGCCGTTCACCTGGTACGGCACGTACAGCGTGCGGCTGGAGTACGCGGGGTACGAGCCGCTCATCACGTCGGCCAAGGTCAAGGCCCCGGCGTTCCAGTGGATACCGCTGGACCTGGCCTATGAAACCGTCGTGCCGGGCGTCCATCACGACGCGCACGCCTTTCGCTTCGCCATGAACGAGGTCACGCCGGCCGACGTGGACACCCTTCGCGAGCGGGCCGAGGCCCTGCGCCGCGAAGCCGGCCTGCCGGCCATCGAACCCGTCATGAAACCCGAACCGGAGACCGACACGCCCCCCGACGCCGCCCCAGCCGACGCCGACGCAAGCCCCTAGGGGCCGGACCGCATAAGCGGCCCCGTGGGCGCCGGGCACACCTCCTATGTTCTACACCCACACCCAGCCCGGCCACGTGACGCGAATCGCCATCCTCGTTACGATCCTGGCCACACTGGCCCCCCTGTCTTTCCTGCCGGAGGACGAACCGCCGGAGGTGGACCTGCGCGTGTGGCTGCTCGTCTTCGCCGGGCTCATGGCCGTCGCCCTCGTGCTGTTCTGGTCGCTGACGGTCGAGGTGAGCGTGAGCGAGTTGGTCTTCTGGTTCGGTCCGGGCCTCATCCGCAAACGTATTCCGCTTGATGAAATCGCTTCCGCCGAGCCGGCCCGGACCACGTTCTGGCAAGGGTGGGGCATTCACTGGACGAGCCGCGGGTGGCTTTACAACATCTCCGGTTTTGGGGCCGTGCACGTGCGCCTTTGGACCGGCAAGGCCCTGCTCGTGGGTACCGACGAACCGGAGGCCCTCGCCGACGCCATCCGCGAAGGCATCGCCCGCGCCGGCCGCGAGGCAAATGACGGCTGACGCGGCGGCCTTGCACATCACCAACCCAACCCCGGAATGCCGATAAGGGGGTCAGGTCACCCGAGAAGGAGCCTCCCATGCTGCGACGAACGGTCCTGCCGGTCCTGACGGTCGCCCTGCTCGCCGGCTGCGGCGGCCCGGGGGCCGAAACGCCCGAGTCCTACACCCTCGAGAACGGCCTGACGGTCGTCCTACGCCCCATCAACGGGGCCGACAAGGTGGCCCTCGTCGTCCTGCACCCGATGGGCGGGCACCACGACCCCGAAGGCCAAAGCGGCCTCGCCCATCTCATCGAGCACTGCATCGTCACCGCCCAGGGCGGCCCCACCCCGCAGCGGACCATGCAGCAGTACGTGGCCCGGTACCCCGACGGCTGGAACGCCCAGACGGGCGACCGGTACACGGTGGTCGGGTGCGTGTTCCCGCCGGACCGGCTGGAGGCGGAGTTGCGCGACGCCGCCGCCCGCCTCGGCGATTTGCGCATCACCCAGGCCGACCTCGACCGCGAGGTGCCCCGTGTCGTCTTGGAACTCGCCAACATGTTCGGCGGCATGCCGATGCTGGCGGCCCACAACCTGGCCCGCGAACGCGTCCGGCCCACGCCCCGCGGCGGACGCAAGGGTGGCCGGCCCGACCACGTCCAGGCCCTGACGCCGGACGTCCTTCAAGAACGTTGGCAGCGGTATTATCGGGCCAACAATGCGACGCTGATTCTTGCCGGGGCCATCGACCCGGCCTCTGTCCGCGAGCGAATCCATTACTACTGCCACACCTTGCCCCAAGGCGAGCCGGCCCCCGCCCCCGCCAACGTGCCCGAGCCGGACCTGCCGGCGACCGAGGTGGTCCAGGCCCGGGCCACCAACCCTAACGCCGAAGCGGTGGCGTGCCTGGCCTGGGCCGCCCCAAGCCCGAACGACGACCTGTACGCCCCGTTCCTGGTCCTTGTGGCCCGGCTGTGGCAGCAGGTACCTGGGGCAGCGGCCGGCGTGGGCAGTCCTGCGGTTCGCTTCATGCCGCTCGACGACCCGCACGTCATCTCCCTCGCGGCCCCGACTGGCCTCCAAACGCCCGAGCAGGCAGTCGCCTCGCTGGAAACGGTCGTCGATGACGCCTTCGACCGGCCGCTGGCGCCCGCCGACCTCCAGGTCGCCCGAAACGCCTTCGGCTGGATGCTCGGCGTGGCGGACGTGCCCAACCGCATGCTCGCCGGTAACCCGTACGGCGCCGCCATGGCCGCCGGCCGACGCCGCCAGATGGGTATCGACAGCGCCGACCTGCGCGCCCGCCTCGATGCCGTCACGGCCGAGGACGTCCAGCGCGCCGCCGAGACGCTCTTCGCCCCCGACCGCCGCGCCGCCGTCGTCGTCGTGCCGAAACGCTAACGGCGCGCTGCGTCGCCGTTGTCGGCGTCGTTGTTGCCGTTGCTGTTGCTGTTGCTGTTGACTTTGGCCTTTGGACTTTGGACCTTGGACTTTGGACTCGCCTTATGCCCAGATTCGGCGCCCATTTATCGACGGCCGGCGGCGTGTCGAAGGCCGTCGAGCGCGCCCGCGACCTGGGGTGCGACTGCCTCCAGGTCTTCGTCAAGCAGCCCCAGCAGTGGCGGTTCCAGACGCTGACCGAGGCGGAAATCGACCGCTTCCGCGCGGGCGTAGCCGAGATCGGCCTGGAGCCCGTCGTCGCCCACGCCTCGTACCTCGTGAACCTCGCGAGCCCCGATGCCGTCCTCTACGAGCGGTCCATCGGGTGTCTGCTGAAGGAGTGGGACCGCTCCGAGTCGCTAGGCCTCGCGGGTATCGTCCTGCACCCCGGGTCGCACGTCGGCACGGGCGAGGAGGCGGGCCTGGCGCGCGTGGCCGAGGCCCTCGGCCGCCTGGCCCGCGAGCGGCCTGAGCGCCGGGTGCCCATCCTCCTGGAGACGACCGCAGGGGCAGGCAGCACACTCGGCGCCCGGTTCGGACACCTGGGGACCCTGTTTGATGCGTGCGGAGACGGCCCCCCGCTCGGCTTGGCTATCGACACCTGCCACCTCTGGGCCGCAGGGTACGACCTCGCCACCGAGGCGGGCCTCGAGAAGACGCTCGCGGAACTCGACGCCACGGTCGGCCTCGACCGCCTCGCGGTCGTCCACGCCAACGACGCGAAAGGCGAGCGCGGCAGCCGACTCGACCGGCACGAGCACATCGGGCGCGGCCGCATCGGGCAGGAGGGCTTTCGGCGCCTCGTGAATCACCCCGCCCTTGCCGAGGCGGCGTTTATCCTCGAAACGCCCAAGAAAGACGCTGACGGTCAACCCATGGACCCGGTCAACCTGAAGACCCTTCGCACCCTCGCCTCGCCCGAGCCGCGCGCATAAGCACGCGGGTACGCCCGAAGGACACGTGTACGGTTAGCCGCCGGTCTTGACCGGCGCGTGCCGTTCGCGCCGCCGGGCTCTTGCCACGCCGTAGCCCGAAGGGCGAAGGCGGGTGCCCGGCGCGGTGCAGACACCCTACCAGGTCTTGGCCTTCTCGGCGGGGGGATACGCGGCGCCGGCGAGGCCTTTGGCGCGGGTCGGCTTGGCGGGAATCTCGTACGTTACCTCGACCGGCCCTTCCATGCCGTAGGTGATGTCCAGGCCGCCGAGTTTCGGCTCGAACTGCCAGCCCCACGACTGCCACTCGGCCTTCGAGGCCCGCAGGCGGTACAAGCACTTCGTGCGGAAGGTGTTCCAGGCATCATACAGTTTGTTGTAATACCACTTTTCGATGCGCCAGGTCACTTCGTCGCCCTTGCGGCTGTGGAACGGGGCGTCCATGAGCAGTTCCACGAGCACGCAGGCCGTCTCGGCGTTGGCCGAGATGACCATGTCGGTCACCTTGTTCTCGTACCGCTTGACCTCGTGGATGATGCGGCGGACGGCCTCGCGGTCCTCCTCGGTAAACGACCCGTCGGCCGTCAGGCCAATCTCGGGCGTCCGGTACTGCGGCGGAATGAGGGCGTCGTACGGCGAGAGGCGCGCCGTCAGGTCCACACCCTCCAACCGGCCCCACGGCGTCTTCACGACAAGGCAGTACGTGCCCAGCCTGAGGCCCTTGGCCTCGAAGGCCCCGGTTTCCTTGTCCAGCTGGACGGGCACGCGGCGATTCTGCATCCGTTCCTCGAGGTGGATCTCCAGGACACGGTCGGGCGGGGTCAGCCGGCCGCGGATGGCCCGGACGTCGGCGGGCGGCATCGTGAGGGGCGCGACCTCGGTGGGCCGGCCCGCGGGCGCCCGTTCGGGAACCTCGGCGGGGGTAGGGTCGGCCGGTTTCGGTTTCGGCGGGGCAAACGGGCTCCCCGCGACCGCCAGACCACCCCCGACGACCGCCACGAGCCACACCGCCACGATGCCAGACATCACGTTCCGACGTGCCATCCGCCGTCCTTTCTGTAGAACTGCCGCCCCTATTGGACCACGGGCCCGCCGGCCGGGCAAGTCCGAATCGCCTCCTTGGCCGGTTCAGTCGGGTGATTCGACGGCCGGCAGGGGCGGCTCTTCAGCCCAATAGCCGCACCCGGCTACCCCGCGCCAAGGCCAAGGGGGGCGTTCCCGGGCGGAACAGGCTTGACGTTACCCCTGAAAACCATTACAGTTTACCAGTTGCCCGGCGGCGCATAGCGTGCGGGGAAAGGGCGAATGGCCAAGCATAAATCGCAGCGGGCCCTGTTTGAACTCCTCTCGCAAGAGCGGAATCGACAGAAGGCCTCGCCGAACGCCACACCGCCCAAAGGCGGCGCCGAGACGGCGGCGGCTCCGTCGCCAAGTGTGCGCGGCGGGGCGGCGAAACCCGATGACCGCCGCGAACCGCCCACCGCCCCCCTGCGGACGGCCCCGACGGTCGTCACGCGCAAGGTGGTGCTCTCGGTAGGCGGGCTGCACCTGCAGACGTATCACCTGGTAATCGTCGGCATCGTGGTCGTCTGCCTGTTGTACCTGTTTTATCTGCTGGGGGCGAGGTTCGGCGGCCCGGGCGACGGCCTGCCCGACGTGCCGGCCCGCCCCACAATGGACGACATTCAGGGCCGGCAGCCCGAGCAGAACCTTGTCGGGCCTGGACCCCGAGAGGCGGACCTCGGCCGACGGGTCGAACCCGAACCGCAGGGGGTGGAGCCGACGCCGGCAGAAGGAACGACAGAAACCGGCCGCGAAACGGGTCCGACCGAACCGGAGCCGCAACCGGAACCCGAGCCGACGCCCACCGGACCCCAGTTCCGGGTCCGTATTGCCCGGCTCGACGTCTCGCAGCCGGGTGCCGTTGACGAACTCAGGGCGTTCCTGGCGCGGAGCGGCATCGAAACGGACCTCGTCACGCGTGGCGGCTACCACGTGCTGTACAGCCGCACGCGGTTCGGCGACAAAACAAAAGCGGACCAACTGGTTACCCAGGTCAACAAAACCCTGGGATCGTTCGAACGGGAAACCGGGCGGCCCACCTCCAAGGACGCCTATACGGTTCAGATCAAAGGGGAGTAACGGATGTCGCTGGACAAGAGTCTCCGAAGCCACGGCGCCCTGGAGCGCCATCGGAACGTCCTGACGAGGGCCGAACGCATCGAAACCCTCAAGGACGAGGAAAAGTGGGAAGACGACCAGAGCATCTTCGGTCTGCCCAAGGTCCCGCATCGTAAGGTCACGACCAAGCGCATCAAGGTGGAGACCCCGGGCGCCGAGGGCGAGGCCGCCTTGGGCGAGGCCGTCCCGGGCGCCGAGGGCGAAGCCTCCGCCGACGACGAGACGAAGGCCGACGGCGGCCAGTAATCGCCCCCTCCCGGCTACACGCCGCCCCGCGGATGACCAAGCCCTGGTTCATCCCGCACGGTGCCGGACCGACCAACGCCAGAAGGAGCGCCCCGGCCGTGGCCGATTCCTTTCTTGCCGACCGCATGCAGTGCATCGACGCCTCAGGCATCCGCAAGGTCTTCGACCTGGCGGCCCGGCTCAAGGACCCCATCAACCTGAGCATCGGGCAACCCGACTTCGACGTCCCGGAGGCCTGCAAACGCGCGGCCATCGAGGCCATCCGCGCCGGCAAGAACCGGTACACCGTTACCCAGGGCGACGCCCCCGTCCGGGAGGCCATCTCGGAGGCCCTCCGCCGCGAGTTCGGCGCCTTCGACGCCCCGGTCCTCGTTACGAGCGGCGTGTCGGGCGGCCTGCTGCTCGCCTTCATGGCCACCCTCAACCCCGGCGACGAAGTCCTGGTGCCCGACCCGTACTTCGTTATGTACAAGCACCTCGTCAGCGTCCTCGGCGCGACGCCGGTCTTCGTGGACACGTACCCGGACTTCCGCCTGCGGGCCGACCGCCTCGAAGCCGCCATCACCGACCGCACCCGCATGCTGCTCCTGAACAGCCCGGCCAACCCGACGGGCGTGGTCTACGGCACGGCGGATCTGGAGGCGGCCATCGACGTCGCCCGCCGGCACGATCTTCTGGTCGTCTCGGACGAGATCTACGCCGACTTCGCGTACGACGGCCCGGCCGCCAGCGCCTGGCCCCTGTACGACCGTGTCCTGATGCTCCGCGGGTTCTCGAAGACCTACGCCATGACGGGCTGGCGGCTGGGGTACTGCGCGGGGCCCGAGCCCGTTGTCCAGGCCATGACCACGCTTCAGCAGTACACGTTCGTGTGCGCCCCGTCGCCGTTCCAGGCCGCGGTGGCCACGGCCTTGGAGACCGACCCCGCGGAGGCCATCGACACCTTCCGCACGCGCCGCGACCTCGTGTACGACGGCCTCAAGGACCGGTTCGCCGTGGAAAAGCCGGGCGGCGCGTTCTACATGTTCCCGGAGGCGCCGGGCGGCAGCGGGACGGACTTCGTCACGCAGGTTATCGAGGCCGGCGCCCTGGTGATTCCCGGCAACGTCTTCAGCGAACGCGACACGCACTTCCGCATCGCCTACACGGCGGACACCGAGACGCTGGAGCGGGGGCTGGAGGTCTTGAACCGGCTGGCGGGTTAGAGAAGGTCTCAGCTGTCTTTTCCCGTCTCCCGAGGAAGCCGAGCGACGCACGCGCCGGACATCCGCCTTTATGTTGATTTCTGCTCGCCATACCCCATAATGCGGCTGCGCCCTAGGCAAGGAGGGCCCGCCGTGCCGCACCCGGCTTCGCGCTTCGGGCTGCGCCGTGGCAAGAGCCCGGCTGTGAAGCAACGGCGAACGTCCAACATCGAACGTCCAACCCCCAACCCCCAACGTCGAACGAGCGTCGACCTGCGGTCGACGGCTAAACGGGCCAGGCGGATGCCGGGGCACGCTGCGGCCTGCAGGCGTGCGCGAGGCGTTTTTGCCTTGCAAGGCGGTGCGGGGCTCGCTAAACTTCGTGTTCTTTAACCCGCCGCCGACGCCGGCCCGACGGCCAGCGCCTCGGCGGCGTGCGATATGGGGCGGCCCGCAGCGTGGCGTGCGAGGCCGGCCCGGTCATCCCGCAAAAGGGGTTGCATGGCGGTTGCGGGGAGCGATAGAATGCCCCGCGCAAGCACACGATGAAATTCTACCTGGTCGATCACATTCAGGAACTCGAGCCGTCCGACCGCATCGTCGCCGTCAAGAACCTGACGCTGGCCGAGGAGTACCTGGCAGACCATTTTCCGGACTACCCGGTGATGCCCGGCGTGCTGATGATCGAGGCGTTGGTTCAGTCCGCCGCTTGGCTGGTGCGGGTCGCCAACGACTTCGACCAGACGCTCATTCTGCTGAAGGAGGCCCGGAACGTGCGGTACGGCACGTTCGTGCGGCCGGGGGAGCGGTTGGTGATGGAGGTAACGGCCAAGACCATCGGCCCAACCGAGAGCACCTTCCAGGCCGTTGGGCGCTGCGAGGGCAAGAAAGCCGTCCAGGCCAAGCTCGTACTGGAACACGGCCTGGTGGCCGATGAGGACCCCACCGGCGAGGCCATTGACGCATCGCTTCGGTCGTTCTGGCGAAAACGTTTCAATCTGATCGGAGGACCCCGGGCCCTAGGGGACCGGCCCGAGGAGTCCTGAGCCCGTTCTCTTCTGGGGAGGTTATACGAGATGGCTTTGAGTCACGACGAGATCACCGACAAGGTCCGGGAGGCCCTGGTCGACGCCTTGGGCGTTGACGAGGACGAAGTGACCCCGGAGGCCCGCATCGGCGCCGACTTGGGGGCCGAGAGCATCGACTACCTGGACATCGTCTTTCGCCTCGAAAAGGCGTTCAACATCAAGATTCCCCGTGGCGACCTGTTCCCCGACAACATCCTCCAGAGCGAGGAGTTCGTCCAGGACGGCAAAATGACGGCGAAGGGCATCGAGGAACTCAAGACCCGCCTGCCTCACGCCAACCTCTCGGCGTTCGAGAAGGACCCCAAGGTCGACGACATCGCCGACCTGTTCACCGTGGACATGATCGTCCGGTACATCGACCTGAAACTGGGCCAGGACGCCGGCTGAGCCGCCTGCACCGGTCCACCCTCGGCCGGCCCGGCCGATGTTGCCACGCGTGGAGCCACGGGATGCGCTGGATCTGGATTGACCGCTTCACCGAATTCGAGCGGGGCCGGCGCGCCGTCGCCGTCAAGGCCGTCACGATGGCCGAGGAGCACCTGCACGACCACGTGCCGGGGTATCCCCTTCACCCGCCCACCCTGATGATCGAGGGCATGGCCCAGACGGCGGGCGTCCTGGTGGGCGACGTCTTCGACTTCAACGAGAAGGTCATCCTGGCCAAGGTCACGCGGGCCACGTTCCACACGCACGTGAGGCCGGGGGAACTCATCCACTTCGAGGCCGTGGTTCGGGGCGAGGTGCGGCCGGAGGGTGCGGCCATCACCGGACGCATTACGCGCGGGACCGACCTGGTGGCCGACATCGAACTCATGTTCGCCCATCTCGATCAGTCGCGCGATCCTGTGGAACCGGGCGACGGGAATTTCGTGTTCAACGAGGACTTCATCCGCATGTTGCGGATGCGAAGCCTGCGGAACCTGGGGCAACCCGCGCCCACCCCTGACGCCTGACCCGGAGACCCCTGTGCACCGTCGCATCGTCATCACCGGTTTCGGGCTGGCCAGTCCGGTCGGCGACCCGGCCGCCCTGGCCCAAGCCCTTCGCGACGGCCACAGCGCCGTGGCCCGGATTGCGCGTTTCGACGCCTCCGGTTTCCCGAGTTCCATCGCCGGCGAGGTGCCCGAGGACTTCGACCCCACCGAGGGCACCCGCAAAGAGCAGCGCCGGTACATCAAGAAGAACCTGAAGGTCATGGCCCGCGACATCCAGTTGGCCGTCGGCGCCGCCTGCCGGGCCGTCCGCGACACCGGCCTGCCGCTTGGCGACCCGGCGGCCGACGAGCCCCCCCTGCCCTCGATCGATCACGCCCGGTTCGGCATGATTTTCGGCACGTCGTTCATCCCGACGACGCTCGAAGACCTGGCCGGCCCCGTCCAGGCGTCGCAGGTCGACGGCGAGGTGGACCTGAAAGACTGGGGCGCCTCCGGCATCTCGCAGATGTTCCCCCTGTGGCTGCTGAAGCATCTGCCCAACATGCACGCCTGCCACACCGGCATCCTGTGGGACGCCCAGGGGCCCAGCAACTCGCTCACGTGCTCCGACGCCGGCGCCCTGGTGGCGTTGGACGAGGCCGTGCGCATCATCGAGCGTGGCGCGGCCGACACCATGCTCGTGGCCGGGGCCGAGAGCCGCGTCAATCCGCTTCTGCTCATACGGTATAGCCTGCTGAACCGGCTGGCGACCGCCGACGTGGCCCCGCAGGCGGCCTGCCGGCCGTTCGACGCGGCCCCGCTGGGTTGGGTGGCCGCCGAGGCCGCCGTCGCCGCCATGCTCGAATCGTACGAGGTGGCCGAGGCACGCGGCGCCCGCGTTTACGCCGAGGTGCTCGGGACGGGTGTCGGAACGATGACGGCCGGCATCAACGCCTGCGACGCGGGCGGCCAAGGCGTGGCCGCCGCCGTCCGCCGAGCCCTGGAGGCCGCCGGCGTCGCCCCTACGGACCTCGGCGCCGTCTGGGCACACGGAACGGGGCTTCGCGAGCAGGACCGCAGCGAAGCCGCCGGGCTGGCAACCGCACTCGGCGCCGCCGCCGAACGTGTCCCCGTGACGGCCACCAAGGGCGTAACCGGCCACGTGGGCGCGGCCAGCGGTCTGGCCGACCTCGCCGCCGCCGTCCACCTGGCCCAAGACGGACTCGTGCCGCCCATCCTGAACTGCGACCAGGTCGACCCCGAGGTCACGCTGAACCTGGTCACGGGCGAGCCCGCAGCCATGGAGGGCGACCTGCTGCTCGTGACAACGAATACCATCGGTGGCCAGACGGCCGCCGCCGTGATTCAACTGAATCGACCGTAACTGAGACCACACGCGAAGCGAACGAAGCCGCTATGAAACGACGCGTAGTCATCACGGGCATGGGCACCTGCAACCCCCTCGGCATGACCATCGAGGACACGTGGCAGGCGCTGCTGGCGGGCCGGAGCGGTATCAGTCCAATCGTGATTTTCGACGCCTCGACGTTCCCGACGACGTTCGCCGCCCAGGTGCCGGACTTCGACCTCGCGCCGTACGTCCGAGACCCGGACGGGTTTGCCCAGGCGGGCCGTAACGTCCGCTTCGCCATGGCCGCCGCACGCCGCGCCATGGAAGATGCAGGCCTGGCCGACACGCGCGGCCCGCAGGTGACCTTTCGGCCGGACCGGTTCGGCGTCTACACGGGCAGCGGCGAGGGCCGACTCGACTTCGCCAGCCTGACGCACGCCATCGCCCAGGCCCTCGACGACGACGAAACCCTGGACATGGTCCGCTTCGCCCAAGCCGCCCTGAAGCGGTACAACGCCATAGCGGAACTCGAACAGGAACCCAACATGCCGGCCAACCACCTGGCCCACGAGTACGGGCTCCAGGGGCCGGCCTACTCGAACCTGACGGCCTGTGCCGCCAGCACCCAGGCCATCGGCGAGGCCATCAACCTCATCCGAACCGGCCGGACCGATCTCATGCTGACGGGCGGTACGCACTCGATGATTCACCCGCTCGGCGTGGCGGGGTTCAACCTGCTAACAGCCATCGCCACCGAGCCGAAAGACGAGCCCTGGCGCGCCAGCCGGCCGTTCGACCTTGACCGCGGCGGGTTCGTGCTCGGCGAAGGGTCCACCATGATGGTCCTGGAAGAAGTGGGCCACGCCCAGGCCCGCGGCGCCCACATCTGGGCCGAGGTCGTGGGCTTCGGCAGCAGCGCGGACGCCTACCGGATGACCGACATTCATCCCACAGGCCGCGGACCCGCCGTCTCCATGCAGCGGGCCCTGGAGGATGCCGGGGTCCTTCCGGATGCGGTCGATTACATCAGCGCGCACGGCACCGGCACCCACGAAAACGACCGCGTGGAAACCATGGCCGTCAAGATCGTCTTCGGCGACCGGGCGTACGAGGTTCCCATCAGCAGCGTCAAGAGCGAACTCGGGCACCTCATTGCCGCCGCCGGCGCCACGGAACTCATGACGTGCGTGCTGGCCATTCGCGACCAAGTCGTGCCGCCCACCATTAACCGCGACACCCCCGACCCCGACTGCGACCTGGACTACGTGCCCCACGAGGCTCGCGATGCCACGGTCGAGATCTGCCTGTCGAACTCGTTCGGGTTCGGCGGCCAGAACGATTCTCTGGTGGTCCGGCGGTTCACGTCCTAGAATACGTCATCCTGACCACGTGGCCCCGGTAGAGGGTTTTCTGTGATACACGGTGCGCTCCGGCTCCTGGTGCTGGCCGCCTCGACCGTTCCCAATCGGACCGGCGCCGAGGAGGGCGCGCCCTCGGAACACTGGCTCCTCATCGCCGGTGTTACGGGTGTCGTGGTCGTTATCACGCTGCTCATTCTGTATCTGGCCAAGTACCTCCGCCTGGCCATCAACCTGTTTCTGGACACGCCCCTGCCGGTAACGGCCAGCCTGCAGGATTACACGCCGCCCGAGGGAGAGATCGTCCACTTCCCGAGTCTGGAAGGGCGGCAACTGCGTGGCATGCTCATCGAGAGGCCGCCCGGCATGGCCGACCGCGGCACCATCATCTTCTGCCACGAGTTCGGCAGCGACATGCTCAGCGCCGGCCGGTACGCCTGCGCCCTCGTGGAGGCGGGGTACACCGTGTTCACGTTCGACTTCCGCGGGCACGGAGCCAGTTTCACGCCGGCTCACTACGAGCCCCGGCACTGGCCGAGCAACCACGAGGTCCACGACATCCTGGCCGCCATCGCCTACGTCAAGGGCCAGCGGCCGACGGAGGGCATGGGCATCGGCATGCTGGGCATCAGCCGGGGGGCGAGCGCGGCCGTGGTTGCCGCCGCCCTCAACGCCGACATCCGGTGCATTGCCGTCGACGGCGCTTTCTCGACGGACCACAGCATCGACGGTCTGCTGAAGCGGTGGGTCCAGATTTTCGCCCGGATCGACCTGGCCCGTGCCGCCCGCTCCATGACGCTCTACCGTTTTTTCCGGTCCCTGATGCTCTTTTACGTGGAACTGAAGTGCCGATGCCGCTTCCCCAGCACGCGGCGGGCCCTCGGAAAACTCGAAACCGTACCCATCCTGTTCATCCACGGTGAACGCGACACGTACATCCCGCCCGAGCAAACCCGAACCCTGTTCGACGCCAAGCCCGGGCCGAAAGACCTCTGGATGTGCCCCGGGGCCAAGCACAACCAGGCCGTCGCGACGGACCCCGAGACGTATCACCAACGCCTGTGCACGTTCTTCGACCGCTTCCTGGCCCCGGCCGGCGCCGGCCGGGCGGAATCGGCCCTCGGGTCGGCCGACGAATCGTCATCGGCTGTACGCACCCGCAAGGCCGGGGACGCCACTGTTCCCGCGCCCGATGCCGCCGGGGAGGTGCCGTCGTGAAAACCCCGCTCCGCGTCCGGTTGCGCCGCCTGCTGTTTACCCCGATGCGGTGGGAAGCCCAGCGTCAGGTCGCCCGCTGGCGGCGCGGCGTTTGGCGGACACGCGAGACACAGGCCCGGGTCCTGGCCCGGCTGATGGCGTACTTCGCTCCAACCGATTTCGGCCGCGACTTCCACTTCGACGGCGCCCGGACGGCCGACGACCTCCGCGCCCGGATGCCCGTGGGCGGGTACGAGCGCGCCGCACCGTACATCGCTCGGGTCGCCCGCGGTGAAACGGGGGCTCTGTTTCCGGCAGGGACACGGCTCCGGATGTTCGCGATGACGAGCGGCACCACGGGGCGGGCCAAGTACATCCCCATTACCGACCGGGTGTTCCGAGCCTACCGCGAGGGATGGCACATCTGGGGCGCCCAGGCGTTGGCCGACCATTTCGACGCCTTTGGCACGAAACTTCTCCAGATTTCGAGCCGCATGGACGAGGAAATCACGCCCTCCGGCCTGCCGGCCGGCGCCATCTCGGGCTTGGCCGCAAGCGGCCAGCGGTGTATCGTCCGTCATCTATACATCTGTTCGGATGAGGTTCTGCACGCCCGCGACACCCAGTCGAAGTACTATCTGCTGTGCCGCCTCGGCCTGGCTTGCCGGCGCGTGATGCCGGTTACGGCCAACCCGAGCACGCTGCTGTCGCTGGCGCGCACGATGGACCGCCACAAGGACGACCTGCTGCGCGACGTGGCCGACGGGACGTTGGCCTCGGACGTGGCCATCGCGCCCGACGTCCGTCGGTCCATCGCCGACCGCCTCCGCCCCAACCCCCGCCGGAGCCGCGACCTGGAACGCGCCGTGGCCACGACCGGCCACCTGTACCCGCGCCAGGTCTGGGACGTGCCGCTCATCGGCACCTGGAAAGGGGGCACGCTGAGCCTGTACCTGCGCGAGATGCCGCGCTATTGGGGTAACGCCCCGATGCGCGACATTGGCCTCATCGCGTCCGAGGGTCGGTTCTCGGTGCCCGTTCAGAGCGAGGGGAGCGCGGGCATCCTGGAAACCACCGGCACCTTCTACGAGTTCGTGCCGGAGGAGGCCATTCACGACGACGACCCGCCCACGCTGCTGGCCCACGAGGTAGAGGTGGGCAGCCGGTACTTCCTGGTGGTCACGACGACGGGAGGCCTGTTCCGCTACAACATGGGCGACCTGGTGGACGTGGTGGACCGATTCGGCGAAGCGCCCATCATCGAGTTCCTGAACAAGGGCGAGCACGCCTCGAACCTGACCGGCGAGAAACTCACCGAGCACCAAGTCGTGACGGCCGTCAACCGGTCGGTAGCCATCCTGGGGCTTCGCGTGGACAGTTACTGCCTGTGCCCCACCTGGGACACCGTGCCGTACTACACCCTGCTCGTAGAGGAGGGCGACGTGCCGCCGGAAGTGGCCTCCGACGTGGCGTTGACGGTTGACGCGGCGCTCTCACGGCTTAACATGGAATACGAGGGGAAGCGGCAGTCGGGCCGGCTGAAGCCGGTCCGCGTCAAGGCGCTGGCCGCCGGCACCTGGGAACGGTACGACCGCCAGTTGGTCGAGAGCCGTCGCGGCCGCGTCGAACAATACAAACACAAGTTCCTGGAACCGGAGATCGATTTCGAGCAACGGTTCCCGGTTCTGCACGAGTACGCCCCATGCGACTGAGAGTTATCGCCTGCGAGGTGCTGCGGCGCGAACTGTATTACGCGGCCGCACACGCCCGCCACGCCACCGACATCTCCCTGCTGCCCCAGGGCCTCCACGATAACAGCGACACGTGCCGCGACCGCCTGCAGGCCGAGGTCCGCGCCACACCGGCCGACCGTTACGACGCCGTTCTGCTGGGCTACGGCCTGTGCAACAACGCGATGGCCGGCGTCCGGGCCGGCGACCTGCCCCTGGTCGTTCCCCGGGCACACGACTGCATCACGCTGCTCCTCGGGTCGAAGGAGCGGTACCAGCGGCTGTTCAACGAGGCCCCCGGCACGTACTGGTTTTCGAGCGGGTGGATCGAGTGCACCGAGAAAACGGGTACCCTCATCGAGCCTCGCCCCAACAGCGGCCTCGGCCCCGATTACCGGGCCGATTACGATACGCTCGTGGCCCGGTACGGCGCGGACAACGCCCGCTACCTGGCCGACTTCATGAGCGACTGGCAGGCCGAGTACACCCGCGGCGCGCTGATCCGGTTCCCGTTCACCGACCACCTGGGCCACCAGGACCGCGTCCGGGCGATCTGTCGCGACGCGGGCTGGGACTACGCCGAAATGCCGGGCGACCTCGGGCTGCTCGAGGCGGGTCTCGACGTGCCGGACGCCCGCTGGGACAACGCCCGGTTCCTGACGGTTCGGCCGGGCGAAGCCATCCGCGCGAGTTTCGACACGGGCATCCTCGTGGCCGCGCCGAACGCCGCGTGCGCCGGCTGCGGGCCGACCGACCGTTTGGCCTGCCCTGACGGCCATTCCATCACCGACACCCCCCGTACGGAGACCAACACGTGAGCCAGGCGCTGGACATCATCCGCCTCCTCGGCCTGCCCAAGGCCGTCCGCATCAAGCGCGGGTACGACCGCGCCCTGCGGCACGTACGCGGGTACGCCACGTGTTGCTGCTTGTGGGCCCTGCTGGAGACGGGTGCCCTGGACCGCTTGCTGGCAGCCGACGAGACCACGTTCGACGCCTTGGCCGACGCCACGACCGGCCCCCTCGACCACCACGTGCTGGAGAGTATCTTGACGTACCTGGACGGCACGAGCCTGGTCCGCTACGAAAACGGGCGTGTCCGCGTGCTGAAGGAACTGCGCCGCCTGATGGCCGAGCCGCGAGGCTTCTTCGAACTGACATACGCCTACGAACCCATCTTCCACCGCCTGACGGACCTTCTGCGCGGCCGTGCCCGATACCCCGACGACGTGGGCCGCCTCGGCAAATACGTGGGCCGGGGCAGCGGCCAGTTGTGCCGCACCCTGCCCTACCCTATCCTGACGGACATGCTCCGCCGGCACCGGGCAACGAAGGTACTGGACCTGGGCTGCGGGGACCTGGCGTTTGTGTTCTACGCGTGCGAGGCCCTGCCACACGTCCGCTGCGTGGGCATCGACATCGACCCGCCCACCGTGGCGTACGCCCGCGAGGTGCTGACCGACTCGCCGTTCGCAGACCGCATCGAGGTGGCCGAGGCCGACATGTTCGCCCTGGACGACGTGGCCGCCACCCACCCGGACATCGATGCCATCAGCGCCGTCGACACGTACCACGAGTACCTGGCACAGGGCGAGGCCAAGGTGGTCGGCCTGCTTGCCGGGCTGCGTAAGGCGTTCCCGAAGGCGCTGCTCTACGTGGGCGAGTTCTGCAAGCAGCCGCACGAACGCCTCCGCCGACAGCCCACCGCTTTTCTGGAGCATCACCTGTACCACGACCTGACGAACCAGGTGATCAGCGACGCTGCAGGCTGGCGCCGCATGACGGCAGCAGCCGGCCTCACGATTCTCGAGGAGAAGGTCTTCGACATCGTCGGCCACGGGTACTTCGTTCTGAGGTGATCGTGCCGTCCCCCCGCGTTAGCCTGTATGCCACCGACTACGCCGGCGCCGCCGAGGCCATTGAGCGTGCCGTGGCCGACCACGCCCCGCCGCTGGCCGGCCGGACGGTCCTTATCAAGCCGAACATCCTGGGCGCCATGCCGCCCGAGAAGGCCGTCAACACGCACCCGTCGATCGTACGTGCCGCCATCGATGCCATCGAGCGCCGCGGCCCGAAACGCATCCTCGTGGGCGACAACTCCGGCATGCGGGCCTACGGCTCGAACGAGCACGCCGCCAAGGTCGCCGGCATCCGCGACGCCGCCGGAGACCGATACGTCAACCTGGGCGCCTCGCCGGTCAAGACGCCCGTTGACTCGGCATTCGCCGACCGGTTGGCCTTCTCGCGCGAGGTGCTCACCTGCGACGTCCTCGTCAGCCTGCCCAAAATGAAGACCCACGTGGCCACGGGCATTACCGGGGCCATTAAGAATACCTACGGGCACCTCGTGGGCGGCGAGAAGACCCGCCTGCATCGCCAAGCCCAGGGCATCGAGGCGTTCGCCCGAGCCATCGTCGACGTGTACCAGGTCCGCCCGCCGGACCTCGTGGTCATGGACGCCGTGGTGGCGATGGAGGGCCAGGGACCCTCCGGCGGCCGGCCGAGGCACGTCGGGCGGGTCCTGGCCTCGACCGACGCCGTGGCCCTCGATGCCGTCATGGCCGCCATGATGGGGCTGGAGCCCCGGTCCGTGCCGATGCTGCGCGTGGCCGAGGCGCGCGGCCTGGGCACGCCGGACCTCGGCGCGATCGACGTGGAAGGCCCGTTCGAGGTGGTGCCGCACTTCAAGGCCCCCGGCGTCGGGCAGGGCTTCGGCACGTGGATCAGCCGACTCGCCACGTACCTCTTCGTGACCCAGCCCCAGGTCCGGTACGGCCGGTGTGTCAAATGCGGGTCGTGCGTCCAGGCCTGCCCGGTGGAGGCCATCACGATGGCCGACCGCGGGCCGGTCATCGATTACAAGACGTGCATCTCCTGCTTCTGTTGCCACGAAATGTGCCGCTACGAGGCGATGGACCTGTCGCGGCGGATGCGGCTCCTGCAGGGCTTATAGCGTTGTCCATCGGAGGGGTGGCACGCACACGCCTCCGTGCCCACCGCGCTACGGCGCGACCAACAAACGACCCCGGGGCGCAAACAGTCGGGCGGCCCCGACCGCCTGGCCGGGACCGCCCGTGGGGGCCTGCCGAATCACACGTCCTTACGGGACGAGGAACGAGTCGTCGTACGAGCCGGCTGGCAGCGTTGACGTGCCGTCGTACGACGCATTATCGTCGTACTGTTCGAGGGTGGAGAGCTCATTGGGCTTGGGTGTTTCGCTTCCGCTGGCCGTCTCGCGTTTGAGCCAGATGTTGTCGTACGCGGGCCCAACGTAGGGATGGATGGTCCATTCCACGTGGCCGTCGAGGTAGAGCACGTTCTGGCCCTTGAACTTGTGGTTGGGGCTGTTGAGTTGCCAGGGGTTGCTGTCGGGGATGCCGTCGCCGAGTTCCTCGTTCCATTGATCGGTAATCTCGGACTCTTCGAACTCGGTCTTCTTGGTCAGTTGCCGGTCCGTGGCGCCCTCGTCCTGGCCGCGTGGGGCTTTGCTGTAGAAATCGGCACGCTGCGGGTTGACGTCGGAAGCCACGGCCAGGTTACTGGGCTGCTCGGCGCCGGTGCTCGTCAGGCTGTACCCGCCCAGGACGTTCTGGTACGAGTAACTACAGTAGAACTCGTTGCGGAAGTCGCGAACATCGTCGAATCGGACGACCGTGTCGTCGGGCATGTGGTCGGCCGACGGGCACAGGAACAGGTCCACCGAGACACCCGTGCTGGCCACCAGGCGCCAGAAGTTGCCCGTGTTCGAATCAACGGCGTCGCCTTCGTTGTCCTCCGGGTCCTCGTCGCCGGCCACCTCGTTGATCTCGTAGTGGTCGGCACGGGTGTTGCCAACCTCATCCCAGTTGGCCGAGTCGGCACTAAAGACATCGGGCCATTTCTGCCGGTGCGAGGCGGCCCAGTTCTGGCACGCCGTGCCGATCTGCTTCAGGTTGTTCTTGCAGGCGGCGCGGTTGGCCTCTTCCAGGGCACCATAGATAGCCGGCAACAGCAGACCCGCCAGGAGCCCGATGATCGTAATGACGACCAACAGCTCCACGAGCGTAAAGCCTTGACGTTTCATAACGTGTCCTCCAAGCTCACGGCGCCTTGCGACGCCACAACAGGAATTAAGAATTAGAGAATGAAGCCAGTGATGCACGGTTTGCAGCAAGAGGAGTTGGGTGTCGGTTGCCTCCTTTCTGCCCCCCGACTAGCCTCACCATGGGTGGCGCAACCGTCTGCGACAGGCCCTTCCATACCAATTATTGGATATTGAGCGGTGGGTGTCAAACAAAAGCCGGGGATTTCCGCCTTTTCCTCCGCCCCCTAAACCGCCAAATAACTTGCCGCAGGCCGCCTTGCCCTGCTACCCTCTCTTTACCGCGATTCCGGCCGGTAACCCGGCTCCTGCCGACCCCTTCGGTGGCAGCCGACCCGGCCTTCCCAACGAAAGGACGTTGCGTGCCCAACCCGATGCCCGACGAACCGCGCATCCGCCGTTGCGTGGCCGAGGCCGGCCAGGACCACGTGTTCCGCTTCTGGGACACCCTTTCGGCCGCCGGCCGGCGCCGGCTGCTCGCCCAGTTGGCCGACATCGACTTCGATCGTCTCGCGCGTCTGATCGAGGAACACGTGACGCATCCCCGGCCGCACGCCGTGCCGACGGACCTCGAACCCGCCCCGTTCATTCCGCTGCCCACCCAGGGCGCTGCAGATGCCGACCGCTGCCGCATGCAGGAACGTGGCGAGGCCCTGCTCGCCGCCGGCCACGTGGCGGCTTTCGTGGTCGCCGGCGGCCAGGGCACACGCCTCGGGTACGACGGGCCGAAGGGGGCGTTTCCGCTCGGGCCGGCCTCGGGCCGGTCGTTGTTCCAGATCTTTGCCGAGGGGATTCTGGCCGCACGCCGCACCTACGGGGCGCCCATCCCGTGGTACATCATGACGAGCGAGGCGAACGACCAAGCCACACGCGAGTGTTTTGCGGCCCACGACCATTTCGGTCTGCCGCCCGAGGACGTCCTCTTCTTCGCCCAGGGCATGATGCCGGCCGTGGACGACGGTGGCCACCTCATCCTGACCGCACCAGACACGCTGGCCCGGAGCCCGGACGGACACGGGGGCGCCCTGCTGGCGCTCGCGCGCCGCGGCATGCTCGCCGACATGGCCGACCGCGGCATCGAGCACATCAGTTACTGGCAGGTCGATAACCCCCTCGTGCCGCCCGTCGACCCCGTGTTCCTGGGCTACCACGCCGAGGCCGCCAGCGACATGTCCAGCAAGATGGCTCGCAAACGGGAACCGTACGAGCGGATCGGCGCCTTCTGCCTGTCGGGCGGGCGCCTGCATGTCATTGAGTACAGCGACCTGCCGCCCGACCTGGCCGAGGCCCGGCACGCCGATGGCACGCTGTGTTTCGAGGCCGGCAGCATTGCCATCCACGTGCTGGCCCGGCCGTTCGTCGAGCGGCTGACGGCCGGCGGCGACCCCGCCCTGCCGTTTCACCGGGCTCGCAAGCAGATTCCGTACGCCGATGCCGACGGGCAAACGGTTACGCCCGACGAGCCGAATGGCACGAAGTTCGAGATGTTCATCTTCGACGCCCTGCCGATGGCCGAGAACCCCATCGTCCTGGAGATTGACCGCGGCCGTGAGTTCAGCCCGGTCAAAAACGCCGAGGGCGAGGACAGCCCCGCCACCGCACGCCGCGATATCGTCCGACTGGCCACACGCCTGTTCGACGCCGCCGGCATCCCCGTGCCGCGCAACGACCAGGGCGAGCCGGCTTATCCGGTCGAGGTCAGCCCGCTCGTGGCCCAGACACCCGAGGCCTTGAAGGCCGCCTGCGCCGCCCGCGGCCTCTCGGCCATCACCGAGAAGACGCACCTCGGTCCCCAAGAGTAACTCGCCGTTGTGTGGCCCGGCCGGCTTGTCTGGCCGGGAAGCAGCGCCGTACGTCTTCGCTCCGGGCCCGCGGCGCTCGTCACCCAATCAGCATGGCATCGCCGTAACTGTAAAAACGGTACCCCTGGCGGACGGCCTCGCGGTAGGCCGCCAACACGTGCTCGCGCCCCGCGAACGCCGAGACCATCATCAGCAGCGTGGTGCGCGGCAGGTGGAAGTTTGTGACCATGGCCCCGACCACGCGGAACGCGTGCGGCGGGTAGATGAAGAGGCGCGTGCCCTCTCGCCCGGACCGCACCGTGCCGTCGGGTGCGGCCACCGATTCCAGCGTCCGGACGGTCGTGGTGCCGACGGCCACGATGCGGCGGCCTTCCCGGGCGGCCCGGTTCATCGCCTCGGCCGCCGTCTCCGAAACCTCCAGCATCTCCTCGTGCATCTCGTGGTCGGCCGGCCGGTCGGCATGCACCGGTTGGAACGTGCCGAGCCCCACGTGCAGCGTAACGGTAACCCGCTCGATGCCGCGGGCGTCGAGCCCCGCCAGGACGCGATCCGTGAAGTGCAGACCGGCCGTCGGGGCCGCCACGGCCCCCGCCCGACGAGCGTAAACCGTCTGGTAATCCGTCCGGTCACAGGCCGTGCGCGCATCGCCACGCAGGCGACGGATGTACGGCGGCAGGGGCGGCCGGCCAACCGACTCCAGCAACGCCACGGCGTCCATGGCCTCCCCGGGCCTGACGGTCCACACACCCCGTTCGCCTCGGCCTTCCAGGCGGATGGCGGCCCGCGACACGTCGGCGGCGTCTACGATGTGGAGCGTTTCACCCTCGCGGATGCGGCCGCGGCCGGAGAGCAACACTTCCCACCGGCCGGCCTCCAGGACCCGCAGAAAACATCCCTCGATGCGCGACCCCGTCTGGCGCCGCGCCGTGAACTGCGCCGGGATGACCCGCGTATCGTTCAGCACGAGCAGGTCGTCCGGCCGCAACAGGCCGGGCAATTCGTGGAACCGATGATGCGCAACGGCCCCGGTCGCCCGCTCGAGGGCCATGAGCCGGGAGGTATCCCGCGGGCGAGCGGGCTCTTGCGCAATGGCCTCCGGCGGGAGGGCGTAATCGAAGTCCGCCACCCGCAGGCTGGCCGCACGTTCAGGTTGCTCGCTCGTCATAGCCTCGATTGTAGGGCAAGTCCCGGAAGGTGTCAGGCCCCTTTTGCAAAGAGCCGTCCGGGCGGGCACGCTCCGCTTGACCCGCCGGCCCGGGCCATCTACAATCGCTGCCGGGCGACCGCGACCGTGCCGCCAAACGGAGTGCGCATGGCCAACTGGTGGAAGCAGGCGATCTGGCTGATCCAATACGCGGCCCTCCGGCTGTTCGAGATGGCCCTGCAGTGCTTTCCGATCAACGCGAACCTGGCCACCGCCCGCCTGGCAGGCACGCTGCTCTACTGGTTCGACGGGCGGCATCGGCGCCGGGCGATCAAGAACGTGAAGGCGAGTTTCCCGGACCTCTCGGACGAGGCGGCTCGCCTCATGGCCCGCCGGTCGTGCCAGCACCTGGTCATGGTCGGGGTCGAGGTCCTGTGCCTGCCGCGGCTCATGCACTTCAACTCGTTCTTCCGGTACATGGACCTCAGCGGCGGCCTGGCGGCGCTCCCCACCATCGCGGGTGCTCGGCCGTGCCTGCTCATCACGGGGCACTTCGGTAACTGGGAGATGGTGGGCTACGCGCTGGCGGCCATGGGGCTGCCGCCCACCAGCGTCGCGCGGCCACTCGACAACCCGTACCTCAACGAGTACATCCAGGCATTGCGGGCCCGTAGCGGCCAGAAGATCCTCCTGAAGTTCGGCGCGGCGCAGGAGGCCATGGAGGCGTTGCGCCGAGGCGAGTCGTTGGGCTTCATCGCCGACCAGGACGCCGGACGCCACGGCTTCTTCGTCGATTTCTTTGGCCGAAAGGCCTCTGCCTACAAGAGTATCGCGTACCTGGCAATGGAGCAGAACATCCCCATCCTCGTCGGCGGGGCGTACCGCGTGGGCAACCGGTTTCAGTACCGGATGGTCATGACCGGGCTCGTCGACCCGGCCAACTACCCGCCCGGCGTGGACGGCGCCCAGGCGATCACACAGGCGTACACGTCGGCCATCGAACGGGTGGTCCGCCTGGCCCCCGAGCAGTACCTGTGGGTCCACCGGCGCTGGAAAACCCGCCCACCCGAGGAACGCAAGCGCCGCCGCGAAATGGGCCTGCCCGAAAAGGACAAAGAGTAACGCTATGACCGCTACTTCCCACGTCTATCGCTTGTCGAGTGCGGCGGTCGCCGTGCTGCTGCTGGCCGCCGGAACCGTGCTTGCCCAGACCGATGAACGGCTCGACCGCGGCCTCGTAGCCATGCGTTCGAAGGACGGGAGCGTCTACGTCGGCTGGCGGCTGCTCGACGCCGACCCCGCCAACGTGGCGTTCCACGTCTATCGCCAAACCGGCGACGGCCCCGCCAAACGCCTGACGGCCAAGCCCATCGCCGACAGCACGAACTACGTGGACACCAAAGCCCCCCAGGACGGCCGTACGGCATACGCCGTGGCGACGGTCGCGGGCGGCAAGGAAGGCGCCCGTTCGCCCGCCGCGGCCCCGCGCGAGGCCGAACCCGGGGCCTCGTTCATCCGCATTCCCATGAAGGACGCCCGGGACTTCCAGAAGGTGGGCGTAGGCGACCTCGACGGCGACGGCCGTTACGACTTCGTCATCAAGCAGCCCAACTTCAACACCGACCCGTACCAGAAACCCGGCTACTGGAAGAAGAGCACCGAGCCGTACAAACTCGACGCCTACTCGGCCGACGGCACGTTCCTGTGGCGGCACGACATGGGCTGGTCCATCGAGACCGGCATCTGGTACGCGCCCTTCGTCGTGTACGACCTCGACGGCGACGGACGGGCCGAACTCTACTGCAAGGGCGGCGAGGGCGACCCCCGCGAACCCACCGGACAGGTCATGAGCGGGCCCGAGTGGCTCCTCAAGATCGATGGCCGCAACGGCAAGGTCATCAAGAAGATCCCCTGGCCCTCCCGCGAGGGCGTCGGCAAGTACAACTACTATTGCCGCAACTTCCTCGGTGTGGCGTACCTGGACGGCCGGCGGCCGCACCTGGTCGTCGAGCGTGGCACGTACCAGCACATCCGGATGGAGGCGTACGGGCCGGCGCTGGACCCCGTGTGGAAGTGGTTCTCGGCCGACGATGCCCCCGAGTTCCACCACCAGGGAGCCCATACCCTGCTCGCGGCAGACGTCGATGCCGACGGCCGGCAGGAACTCGTCATGGGCTCAGGCTGCATCGACGACACCGGCAAAGCCCTCTGGTGCAACCGCATGGGGCACCCGGACGTGTGCTACGTGGGCGACGTGGATCCGAATCGCGCCGGCCTGGAGGTCTTCTACGGCTACGAGACCCGCCAGAAAACCGATGGCGTGTGTTTGGCCGACGCCCGCACCGGCCAACTGCTCTGGGCGTACAAGGGACCCACCACGCACGTCCACAGCCAGGGGATGTGCGGCGACATCGCGGCCGACCATCCCGGCCAGGAGTGCTACGCCGGCGAGAAAGACAAAAGCCAGCACTGGCTCTACACGGCCACCGGCCAACGCATCGGCAAGGAGCGCATCGGCGGCCTGAATCCCTGGTCCCTCTGGTGGGACGCGGACCCGCAGAAGGAGCTGCTCTACGACCGCCGAATCCGCGACTACCGCGGCAAGACGTGGGTCGACCTGGCGGGCATGCGCCGCAACGCCTTCGTGGCCGACATCCTCGGCGACTGGCGCGAGGAACTTATCGCGTCGTTCCCCGGCGAAATCCGCATCTACACCACCACGATTCCCGCCGACACCCGCCGCACCTGCCTCATGCAGGACCGCCACTACCGGACGTACGTGGCCACCAGCGGTTCCGGCTACCACACCCCGCCGCAGCACTCGAAACCGTTTGCGTGGTAGCGCGCTAAGTCGTTGACCGAAGGGCAACGTGCCTGGCAGGAAACGCCCGAACCGACGTCGCCGTACCGTCGGCGGCTAAACCTGCGACGTGGACGCCCGCCGCGCACAGAGAACCCCCAGCACCGCCAGGCCCACGCCCACCGCCGGCCAGAGCCACAGGCGAGCAACCTCCGGCCAGGCGCCTTCCGGCCAGCCCGCCGTCGCCGCCAGCACCAGCGCGACCACCGGCGACGCCTCGAGCAGTTCGGGCAGCGCCACGCCCACGGTCTCGGCGGCGGCATAAGCGACGGCGGGCGGACCGCCGCAAGCCAACAGGGCGCCGAACATGAGCCGTCGCCCGGCCCCGTCCGGCAGACCCGCCGCCGCCACGCGCAGGCCGATGCCCAGAACGCCGAGCCCGCCGGCCGTCGCCGCCGCCGGCCCGACCGCCAGGCGGCCTCCCGCCAGCGACCACGCCACCACCAGGAACGGTGCGGCCAGGGCGGCCAGGACGGCCACTTCCAGCACCGACAGGCCGATCAGGCGGGCGCCAACCGCGGTCCGGCGCCGTGGGGCGACTGTCAGCGCCGGCCCGAACGGCCAGGCCGCCACCAGAAAAAACGCCGCCCCCGCCAGGACCGCCGCCGGGGCCGCCTCGCTGCCCATCCACGGCCGGGGGTCCGACACGCGCGGCGAAAGCAGCATCGCCGGCGCAAGCCATACGAGCAACCACACGCACCATGCCACGAAAACCAACAGCCGCGCACGCGGTGGCGCGGCCTCGGTCGGGAAAGACGTGTCGGCCGCCTCGGCGGTGGCCATGGCTCAACTCCGCAGCCGGCGGCCTGTAGCGGCCCTTCGCCGGACGGCCTCGTTCGGGATATCGACACAGTCCAGCACGCCGTCCACCCGGCCGCCCATTTGCTTGTACACGTAGGCGAGGTAGGCGAGTTTTTCGGCGGGGCTCTTTTCGCGGAGGCGTTGGGCCTCCGGGCTCGGAGCCCGGCCCCACTTGATGCGGGTGCCGCTGGCCGTGAGCAGGGCGATCTCGGTCTCGGCCGGGTCGCACCGCCCTCCGACGTTCGTGACGTCCAACGTAACCAGGCCGAAGCGTTCGCGCCGCGGCTCGACGGCGTCCGCCACGCGCAGGCCCGCCGATAGGCTGGCGTCGGACCACACGGCCCCAACGCCGACCGGCGAGGTCGCCACGCCATGAATGACCAGCAGCCGCACCGCCCCGAGTTGCGGCTCGCGGTACATGCCCGGCAGCCGAACGCCACGGGCGTCCACCAGGCAATACCCCCGGGAGGTTTCCACGAACGCCATCGGTCGGCGGAATTTCAGGACGATCTCGAGCGGCGGCCGGCTCGGGTCCACGCGCGGGTCGTGTTTCTCGATGCACTTCACGCGTTCCACCCACACGCACCGCTCGTAGGCGGCCGCGATGCGCGAGAGCACGCCATCGTCCAGCAGGCTGAACCGCTGCGGAAACTCCGGATCCAACAGCCCGACGTCCAGTTCCGCCAGGATGCCGGGCGTCATCCACGACGGACCCTCCACCAGCCGCAGGCTCGTCGCCGACACCTGGTACGCCGGCGCCCGGCGGACGCCTTCGTGCAAGGCGCCCAGGCCGTACACGGCGGCGCAGCCCACGGCCAGGGTCACCACGGCCACCAAGGTCGCCTTGACGGCGCCGATGGTGGGCGGCGCCGGCGTCTCGGCCGTGTCCGATGCGTTCGCTCCGCCTATCCAGGTTCTGGCCACGTCTCACCTCCCAGGCCTCGGCGGGCGCCGCTACAGCGGCGCCGTGCCCGTGCCCGCTTGCGTCTCGAAGTCGTCGGTTCCCCGCACGGGCCGGCCCGGCGCCGTTTCGCGCACACCGGCCGGGCGGTCCGAACTCCCGGGTCGTCGCCCGCTTCGGGCCCAGGCCAGTGCAACGATGCGCTCGCACAGCCGGCCGAACGCGAGGCCCGCCCGCTGAGCGGCCTTCGGCACGAGGCTATGGCTCGTGAAACCGGGAATCGTGTTGATTTCGAGTACCTGCGGCTGGCCATCGGCCGTCAGCATCACGTCCACGCGCGACAGGTCGCGGCACCCGAGTGCCTGGTGGGCCGCCAGGGACACCTCCTCGATCCGCGTCTCGGCCCCGGCATCGAGGCCGTGGTCGAAGACGTACTGCGTATGGTCGGATAGGTACTTGTACGTGTAGTCGTACCAGGTAGCGGGTTTCGTGGGCCTGAACCCGGCCACCGTCGTGTCGTCGCCGCAGTCGTACCAGCCGCCGGGTGTCCGGATTTCGACGACCGGGAGCGTCCGCTCGCCCAGGATGCCGATGGTGAACTCCCGCCCCAGGATGCGGCGCTCGATGAGGGCCGGTTCGCCGCGCCCCCAGATGCGCCGGACGGCGTCCAGCAGCCCGCCGGCCGTATCGACCATCGCCACGTCGATGCTGGACCCGTCGGCCACCGGCTTGACCACGAGGTCCGGGCCGAGCGTCTCGAACGCCTCGGCCACGGGTCCGTCGTCGTCGGCCTCGACCAGGCGAAACGCCGGCGTCGGAATGCCCTGCTCGCTGAACCGCTCCTTCGAAACGACCTTGTCCATGGCGTCGCGACTGGCGGTCGGCCCGCTGCCCGTGTAACAGGCGCCGAGCCGTTCCAGGTGAGCCTGGACACCGCCGTCCTCACCCCACGCACCGTGCAGGGCCAGGAAAATGACGTCCAGGTCGGCCACGCGGTCGGCCGACACGTCGTCGGGCTGGATGTCGGTGGCCCGGACGTCGTGGCCCAGGGCTTCGAGAGCCTCGGCCACCGCCACGCCGCTCAGCAGGCTGACCTCGCGTTCGCGCGATGGACCGCCCATCCACACGCCGATGCGCAGCACCCCGGGCTCGGGGGCGAGCGGCACGTCGGGCGGGGGTTGACGCCGGCTCATGGCCACACCTCGATCTCGAGTTCCAGGTACACCCCGAATCGCTCTTTGACGGTCTTGCGTACCTGCTCGATGAGGTCGATCACGTCGCGGGCGGTCGCGTGGGCCTTGTCCTTGACGATAACGTAGTTGGCGTGTTTGTGCGAGACGACGACACCTCCGGCGCTGGCGCCCTTGAGGCCGGCCTGTTCGATGAGGAGGCCTGCGGCCAGTCCGCGCGGGTTCTTGAAGGCGCAGCCGGCCGTCGCGGCGCTCATCGGCTGGCTGTTCTTCTTGGCCATCCAGATGGTCTTCATGCGTTTCTGGATGCTGGTGGCGTCGTCGGGCAGAAGGCGCAGTTCCACCTCCAGGATGAAGCGAGCCGACACGTTGCTCGTCCGATAGCCGAAGGCCAGGTCGTCGCGTTCGCGGTAAAACGCCTCGCCGTGCGAGTCCATAACCTTGACGCGTTCCACGGTCTGGCCGATGTCGCCGTAGGCGCCGCCGGCGTTCATGCGGCATCCCCCGCCGGCCGTTCCGGGGATGCCCACGAGGCACTCCACGCCCGAGAGGCCGTGTCGTGCGGCCTCGGCCACGATGTCGCGGATGCGTGCCCCGGCCCCGGCCTGGACGAGGTCTTCGCATATGCTGACGCCGCCGAAACCTTTCGGGTCGAGTTGCACGACGGCCCCGGGCACGCCCTCGTCCATGACGAGGATGTTGGAGCCGCGGCCGATGGCCCGGACGCCCAGGCCCTTGCCGTCGCACTGCTCCAGGACCTTGCGGAGTTCGTCTTCGGTGCGGGGCTGAATGAAATACTCGCACCGGCCACCGACACCGAAGGTGGTCATCTCGCCCAGGGGATAATCCTCGTGGACGATCTCCTCGAAACCCTTGAAGCGGGTCATGGCGTATCCTCAGTGTGCGACTCGGCGGCGGCGCGTTCGGCCGGGGAAGCCGCGCGGGCCGCGGCGGCCAGGTCATCCAGAAGCGGCTCGGCCAGGCGCCACACGCTGCCGGCGCCCATCGTCATGAGCACGTCGCCGGGACCGAGGCTCTCGACCAGGTACCGGCGGATGGAATCGAACTGGGCCAGGTACAGCGCGTCGGCCCCCAGTTGCTGAATTTCGTCCACGAGATCCTGGCTGCGCACCGCCTGCCGTTCCTGCTCGCTGTCGCGGACGAAGTAAATGTCCGGCACGATGGTCTTATCGGCCACCGTCAGGGCCCACGCAAAATCTTTCAGGAGAAACCGCGTCCGGCTGTGCTGGTGCGGCTGGAAGACCACCCACAACCGCTTCGGCGCAAAGCGTTCCTTGGCGGCCTTCAGGGTCACGAGAATCTCGGTCGGATGGTGCGCGTAGTCGTCCACCACGGTAACGCCGGCCGCGTTGCCAAGGACCTCCATCCGTCGCATGACGCCGGTGAAGCGTGCGAGCGCATCGCGGATGGCCTCGGGCGTCGCCCCCGCCCACGCCGCCAGCGCCGTCGCCGCCAACGCATTGAACACGTGGTGCCGGCCCGGAATCGCCAGCCGCATCGACCCGTACAACGCGCCCCGGCGATACACGTCGAAGGCGAACCGGCCGCGGTCGGTCTCCAGGTGTTCGGCGTGCCAGTCCCACTCACCGCCCACGCCGAACGTCTCGACCGCCGAAGCGGCCTTGGCGACCACCTCGCGGCGGCCCAGGTCGGTTCCGTTGATGACCAGCAGCCCGTCCGGATGGACGCGGGCCGCCAAATCGGCGAACGCGGACCGGATGTCGGCCAGGTCGCTATAGTAATCGAGGTGGTCCATCTCGATATTCAGGATGGTGGCGGCGCGCGGCGACAGGTTCAGAAACGAGCGGTCGTACTCGCAGGCCTCGACCACGAGGTGGCGGCCGGCGCCCACGCGCGACCCGCACCCGCCAAGTTGAGGCACGTCGGCCCCGATGACGAAACTCGGGTCCAGTCCCGCCTCCGACAATATCCAGGCCAGCATGGCGGTCGTGGTGCTCTTGCCGTGTGTGCCGGCCACGGCGATGCCGTCGCGCAGGGTCATGAGCCGGCCGAGGAACTCGGCGTACTTGACGGCCGGCAGGCCGCGGCGGCCGGCCTCGACCCGCTCGGGGTTCCCCTCTTTGATGGCCGCACTGTACACGACCAGATCCGTCTCCGCCGGCAGGTTGGCCGCGTCGTGGCCGACGCAAACGGTCGCCCCGAGCCGCGCAAGCCGATCGGTGGCGGCGCTCGCGTTCAGGTCGGAGCCGCTAACGCGGCCGCCCTCCGTCAGGACAAACTCCGCAATGCCACTCATGCCACACCCGCCCACCCCAATGAAGTGGATGCACCGGCCAGCGTAGGACGGGGGTACGCGTTTACCCGCTTCGGTCATGCCTTGAAACCTCCATAGTCCAGTGTAAGTCGCGTTTCGGCCTGTGTCAACTTGCGCCGGTGGCGGTGGCCGGCCCGCCGGTGCCCTTGGCGGAGGTAATCGCCTCGTGCCGGCGGCGCGTGGCCGCCTCCGCCAGGGCCAGCACCTCGGCGGCAACGGCATCGGCCGCGTCCGGCCGGCCCGTCGAGCGTGCGGCCTCGCGGATACGGTCGCGGCGGACGTCGTCGGTCGCCACGGCCCAGACCGTCTCCGCCAGGCGGTCGGCCGTGCCGGACGGGTCCGCCGGCCGGTCTTCCACGACAACGGCCGCCCCCGCCGCCTCCACCACCCGGGCCTGCTGCAACTGATGCCGGTCGCGGTGGAACGGATACGGCATGAACACCGTGGGGACGCCCGTGGCCAACAACTCGGCCACGGTGGACGCCCCTGCCCGGGCCACCGCCAGGTCGGCCGCAGCGTAGGCCAGCCCCATCTGGTCGGCGTACGCCCGGACGGTTGCGGGCACGGCCAAGTCCGCGTATGCAGCGGCAACGGCGTCGTACTCGCCGTGCCCCGTCAGGTGCAGCACCTGCCAGCCATCGGGCAGGCCCCGCTCCCTGAGCATGGCGAGGACGGCGTGATTGACCGTTCGCGCCCCGAGGCTGGCCCCGGTCACGAGAAGGGTGCGGCGGTCGGGCGTGAGGTCGAAGGCGGCGAGTCCGTCCTGGCGGCCGACGCCGAGCAGGCTCGGCCGGACCGGGCACCCCGTCAGTCGGGCGCGGTCGCCGACGACCCGGACGGTTTCCTCGAACTGGCAGAAGACGCGGTCCGCCCGGTCAAACAACCGACGGTTGGCCCGGCCCGGCACGATGTCCGGGTTCAGGACGCCGGTGGGAATCCGATACTTCTGCCCCACCCGAACGGGTGCGTACCCGCCGAAGCCGCCGAGCCCAACGACGACGTCCGGGCAGAACTCGCGGAGCCGGCGCCGGGCCTGGTTCCCCGCATGCCCGAGTCCGAGGACGAAGCGCGGCCAGGTCCACGGCGCCTTGGGCCGAAACGGCCGCGTCACGAGTTCGGTGACCGGATACGGACAGGCGTTCAGGATGGTCCGGTCAATCGGCTTATGGGTGCACGAGAAGGCGACGGCGCCGTCCGGGTCGCGCCGGCGCAGGGCTTCGGCAACGGCGAGGCCGGGGTACAGATGGCCGCCGGTACCGCCGCCCGCCAGGAAAACGCGTTGTCCGGTTTCGCGCATGGTGGACATGACTCGCTCGAATCGCGTCCGCAGGCCGAGGCCCGCGGTTCGTGCAGCGTTACGTGCGCCGGGAGGGAGGCACGTGAACGAGGGGCGACCCGCGTTCGGCCTGCCGTCCGACGGCCGCCAGCAACCCGGCGGCAAAACTCATCATCACAAGACCCGACCCGCCGTAACTGACGAAGGGCAGGCTGATGCCCTTGGTCGGCAGGGCGCTGG